>Ga0265297_10000188_pt1 | contig 206727 bp, 202 predicted proteins | sample Munlanlwell13791_FD_192502 | JGI IMG/M metagenome (GOLD analysis project Ga0265297, IMG submission 192502) | Leachate microbial communities from a municipal landfill in Southern Ontario, Canada - Leachate well 137-91 | ecosystem: Engineered > Solid waste > Landfill > Unclassified | place... | reverse complement strand
TATCCGCTTTCCAAATTATCAATTTCGCGGCAAACACTCTTATCTTATTTAAGAATGATTGCCGAAAGAAAAACGGCGACAAAAAATCGGTATGAATTTGCGCCTGCCAAAAAATTCCCGAAAAAGTCTTCATTAAGAAACCGACAATTCCGGTTTCAAACGGGTCTTGTGTCGTTATCCTCCAATCGCTTCCCTCCTCTTCTATCACTCTTCCATATTTGAAAAAAGCTTTAAAAGGAACAAAAAATCTGCAAATTGAATAAACCGGATAAACAAAAACATTTTCTCTTATTCTTCTCTCCGTCCCTTTCTTTTTGGAAAAAAGAATTATATGAAGTTCGGAAAATAAATTTCCGTATTCTCTCATTCGCAAATATGCTTCGCTTCCTTCTCTTATTATTGATTCGTCCGTCGAAACCATTAAAATTTTCATTGCCAAATCTATATAAATTTTAATTTTAAATTTATATTAGATTTGAACACTCCGACCTCGCTTGCGAGCGTCGGAGGATTCAAATCTAATTTTCATTTATTATTTTAATGCTTCCATTGCAACTTTAATTAAATTTAAACTCAATCAAAACATTCAAAATTTTTTAAGAAATCATTTGCCGAATCTAGAAAGCTATATCTGAAAGAAAAATCGCTCGCTTCCCTTTCCGCTTCTTTTTGATTCTCTAAAATCTTAATCATCTTTTCTTTTATTTCTTCTTTGGAAAAAGGGTCGGCTAAAAAAATTTCCGGCAACTGCACTGATAATCCGTTTTCTTTTGATATTAAAACCGGCGTTCCGTTTGCCAAACATTCTAAAATAAAATTCGGATTATATTCTGTCCACGCCAAAGAAATTCCTAAACTCGCTTCCTTTAATAAAGCTTGAAGTCCTTCGCTGTCTTTTTTTCCTTCCATAATCGCTTTTCCCTCCAATTGTAGTTCTTTTATCTTTTTTTCCAAATTCTCTCTTTCTGGTCCGTCTCCGATTAGGATTAATCTCGCCGGCTTTATTTTCTCGCATATTTCTCTAAAAATTTCCAATATCCTCTCTAAATTTTTATATCTCACGAATCTTCCGGCAAAAACTATATTTCTATGACTTTCTGATTTAAAATGATTTTTTTCCTTTTTTATCTCAAAAACATTCGGCAGCAATTTTATTTTTTTATTCTTAATCCCGTAATACCTTTCATAAATATCTTTCATATTTAGAGCCGTCACAAAAATTGTTTCAGCCCTTCCTAAAACAAACTTCATCACTTTAAAAGTAAACGGCTTAAAAGAATTATAAAACCCGCCTTTATAGAATTGTTCCATTGTTCCGGAAAATTTTCCGCTCTCCGCCGCTCTTTCCCATAACAAATCCCCCCCTATTCTTATTAAAAATTTCTTTCTTAAAATCATTGCCGCAAGAGCCGCCGGCAACCCCGTCGCCGTTATATCTAATGCATAAATCGCTTCCGCTTCTCTCGCCGCCGTTAAAACTTTTATAAAATAAACAAAATGCCTTAGTCCTTTAATTATTTTTCTGGAAACAATTTTTGCTTCTGCGTTTTTTCCTTCTCCATAACTCACTGCCGAAACTCTTATTCCTCTCCTCTCTAGTTCTTTTTTCAATCCGAAAGCATAAGTCGCCGGCCCTCCCACGTCCGGCGGAAATATTCCTGTCGCTATTGTTATTTTTCTTTTTTTATTCATATTTTGTTAGAAATTAATCATTAAAAATTCTTAATTATCTTGCCTTGTTAAATTTATCTGACAAGTTGCTTCATTTAATATCCCTCCCATTCTTTTTGCTATATTTTCCCAATCATATTTCTTTGCCGTTTTTAATCCTCCTTCAATTAATTTTCTCCTTAAATTTTCATCTTCTAAAATTCTGTTTATTTTTTCCGCTAAATCTTTCGGGTCGTCAACTTTGCATGCCAATCCGTTTTCTCCGTCCTTTAAAAAATCTTTTATCCCGCCAACATAAGTCGCTACAACCGGCGTCCCTGCCGCCATCGCTTCAATAAAAACATTCCCGAATCCTTCCGTCCTGGATGGTCTCGCAAAAACATCGGCTATTTTATAATACTCAACTATCTCTTCCAGTTTTATTTCCCCCGCAAAAATAATCTCATTTTCTAAACCCAATTTATTAGCCAATCTTTCCAACTTTTTTATCTCTTTTCCTTCTCCCGCAATCAATAATCTCACTTTATGAACTTTATAACTTTTAACTTTAAACTCATTTATCGCTCTTATTAAAATATCTATCCCGTTTTTCTCCACCAACCTCGACACTGTCAAAATTATTTTTTCATTATCTTTTATTCCTATTTTTTCTTTATCTTGAATTTGAAATTCCGGATTTATTTGCTCCGCCGACTGGCGGATTGCTTTTTGGAATTTATTAAAGTCCACTCCGTTTGGCACAACCTCAATCGGACACTTTGCTCCGTATTTTACAGCAAAATATTTTAGATATTCGCTTATCGCCTGAACATAATCCGCCCTTTTGAAAATCATCTTCCAGACCGGATAAAAAATACCCACTTTTTTCAAAATATGCTTTTCCGAATCTCCCTCCTGTAAGGTCAAAATAAACGGCCATTTCGGTCTCAAAAGCTTCAAAAACAAGGCTCCAAACCCCCCAAAAGAGGCCATAATCGCCCATATAATCGGCTTTTCTTCGTTATCCGCCCCTTTTATCCTTAAAGCCTTAAAAACCCCTAAGAAAGGCAACAAATATTTATCCCAAAAACTGCCGATTCCCACTCTGTAAACATCGATATTCCCTACTCTTTCGAAACTTAAAAGCTCTTTTTTTAGCCTGGCCGTCACCATCGTAAAATCAAATTTATTTTGTTCATCATCGGCATAATTTTCCAGCCTGTCTGTTATTTCTTTCACGGCTACTTCCGCTCCTCCCACAAAAGGAAGATACGCCGTTGAAAAAATTATTACTTTTCTTTTTTTATTAGTCATTAGTAATTAAAAATTAGCTTGCCTCGTTAAATTTATTTAACGGGAAATTTTCTGTGTATATTTTTTCCGTTTCTCTTATCATCCTTTCTTCATTCAAATTTTCTTCCGCGAATTTTTCCGCTTTTTCCGCTCTCTTTTTCGCTTCTTCCTTATTATTTAAAATCTCTTCTATTTTTTCCGCCAAATCATTTTCATTTCCCGATCGGAATAGCCACCCTCTTCCATCTTCAACAATCTCTGTCATTCCTCCTGTCTTGCTTGTTAAAACCGGCGCTCCCGCTATCATTGCCTCAATCAAAGTATAAGGCAATCCTTCTTTCTTTGAAGGCAAAACAAACAAATTAAAAGCCTTCATAAGTTTGTAAGCATTTCCTATTTCTCCTAATAAAAATACCTCTTCCTCCAACTTTAAACTTTTAACTTTTAACTTTAGACTTTCTTTCTCATATCCATCCCCGATTATAAAAAATTTCACTTTTCTGTCATTCCCATCCGTCTCGCCAAAGGCTTGCCGAGGCGGACGAAAGCCTGCCTGCCGAAAGGCACGGCGAGAATCCATTTCTTTTATTTTATCAGCTGCTTTAACAAGCAACTGATAATTTTTTTCTTTCACCAATCTCCCAATCGTCCCTACCCAAATTTCATCCTGGTTATCTAAATTTTTTAATTGATTAGAAACTTGTCCCGTTGAAAATTCATTTTTAATCGGGATTAGAAATTCGTCATTAGAAATTATGCTTTCTATTTTCTTTCTCGCCTCTTCTTTCGAATAAAAATTCTTCCTGAAATAACTTGTATCCAGTCCGTTTAATATGGTTTTTAATTTTTTCTCTGGCGCGATTTTATATTTTAAAGCTAACTGTCTGTCATATTCCGAAACATTTATTATCGCGTCCTGAAAAAATCCGGCTATCCGATGCAAATAAATATAAAAAAATCTTTTTAAAAAAGATAAAGTTCCATCGGAAAAAACCCAGCCGTGCGCCGTAAAAATCACTTTTTTCACTCCGGCCGCTTTTGCGGCTATTGTCCCGATCACTCCCGCCTTCGAACTGTTCAGGTGAACAACATCCGGCCTCTCCTTTTTAAAAATTTTAAAAAGTTCAAAAAAAGCCAAAATATCCTTATAAAACAAAAAACCGGACTTGTTTCCAAGATTTTTCACTTTTATTTTCGCTTCCAACGCTTCTCCGTAATTTCCCGAAACTATTATCGGTTCAAACCTATTTTTGTCTATTCCCTTTGCTAATTGCTTGACATATTTCTGCGCTCCTCCTTCATCTCCTTTTGTCGCTACCAAAATTATTTTTTTCTTTCTTTCCATTTAATTTAATACCTTTTGTCAAGCCTTTTTATTCCAATTCATCCCTGCGCTAACGCGCGGGATTTTCGCTTAAAACTAAATGGACAACTTTTCTATCTCGCTCTTTAATTCTTGATTATTTGGGTCTAAAGCTAAAGCTTTCTTAAAATACAAAAGCGCCTTTTCCTTGTCTCCCAATTCTTTATAATATCCTCCGGCATAAATCAATAAACTCCCGTCGTTTGGCATATTTTTCAACCCTTCCTGAATCACTCCTTCCGCCTCCGCTTTTTTCTCCGTATAAAAACTTCTATAAAAATCGGCAAAATTTATATAAAAGCTCGTCTCTCCTTTTTCAAGCTCTAATGCTTTCTTAAAGTTTTCCTCCCCCTCTATATTATCTTTTAAATACATTCCGTAAAGATTTCCCAAATTGTAATAAATCGAAGAATTTGTGTCATTCAAATACTTTGCGTATTCCCATGCATCTCTTGCTCCGATATAATTATTGAAAAACTTTTTTATCATTCCCACTTTTATCCAATCATCAATATTTCCCGGGTCTTTTTCTAAAGCGTTCTTTAATCTTGAAAGTTCCGCTTTTGAATCATTCAACATTTTTTCCGGAACCTTGCCGATAAAAGCGTCATTTCCTATTTCGCTTAAATCTTGCCCTAAATAAGGAGTAAAAGTGTCTAAAGGTTCATCCTTTATTTCTTTTATCTCCGCTCCGGACACTGTTGATGTCGCGTTTAAAATTCCCTCCAGCTCTGAAAAGTTAGGATTTTTTTCTTCTTCCTTATTTTTAAAAAACTTTCCTCCTAAATAAATAGAAACTGCTAAAACTGCAATTAAAGAAACTATTATTGTCTTTTTCATAATAAGAAACTTATCAGAAACCGCTCACAAAAACAACCCCGGCTTTTCAGTCGGGGTTGTTTCTCCTTTGGGTCTTTAACCAAAAGATGTTTCTTCTTTAACTCAAATTACGGAGTTAAAGTCTCGGAATCCATACCGGCAGCCGGTAATCCTGATACTGCATAACCGTTTGACCAGTCATAAGTCGAAACGCCAGAAGTGGTCGTTGCGTTGTCTGACCAAATAAAGTTATTCATTTCAGATGCATGAATTATCGTTGCTGTCGTTGCGAAAGCATATCCGCTTTCCGCAGCTGATGTACCGCTAAAGGTATCAGCCGCTGTAGCGGCAGTATGATTTTGCGCCGAGCTGATAGCGTATGTATCTCCCAAGAGATTAACGCTCAATGTCGTTGTCGCAGTCTTTCCGGTTATATCTCCAACCAGTTTGAAGTAACGAGTCTGTCCGGCTGAAACCTGAATAGCTTCCGCCGTCGAACCAGTTTCTGCTACTGGATTGAAGCGAACCTCAAATTCTCCGGTTGAAGCCGCTCCCGCCACCGCTAAACCGTCATTGTTTAACAGTCCGCTTGTGCCGTAAGCTGTTTGGCTGAACGAAGAATCCGAATATCCGTAAACCTTGAAAGATGTTGTCCTGTAAGAAATAGCTGAATCTCCACCCTGTGACGCTGTGTCAAAGGTGAATTTATAAAGTCCTACTCCTCCGGTTGACGGAGCTGAAACCGAGAACTTGTAAAGTGTTCTCGCGCTTCCGGTTACGAGTGTTCTCTCTGAAGATGTTAAATCAATCTTCGCGAGAGTCGGAACCGCTTTATAAATTTTGACTCCGCTTGAAGCTGTATCTGCTCCCGAAGCGTAAACTGTCGTTCCGGAAGATGATCCAACTCCTTTTGTGTTGCTATTTGCTCCGGTTTTATCATCGGTATCAAAGTCAACTTTGATAGTATGCCCAGGTCTTGCCGGTTGGTCAGTTCCCATCTGAGCGACATCCGCCTTAATAGTTAAGACTAAATCGCTGTTCTTTGGAACTGTCACTCCGGTCAAAGTCATTGTGGCATAATCGCCGACAAATACCGCTTCTCCTACCGCGCTCGTTCCTCCTGTTAACCATCCCGTGACTTTCACTAAGTCCTGCGGAGTATTTGAAGCTGTGCTCGTCAACTGCAAAGAAATCTGAGAAACGTTAATGTCTTCATTTGTAGACGTAAGTTTCAAAGCCGAAACGATATTGTTGGTTGTGTTGGCATTGATGAGTTTAAGCGACGGACTTGAAGAATCAAGCGCAATCGCTAAAGCTCCCGCTCCCGCCATTGTCATTATCTGTCCATTCGAATCGGTTATTCCTTCTGTTATATCTTGGCCTGAAGTAAGTCCGGTTGAAACCACTCTTCCGGCTGTGTTTTCCAATCCGAAAGCGTAGGTTGTTCCAGTTCCGTTAGCCGCGATATCGCATTTCCAATCCAAGGTCTTTGTTGTTCCCTTAGTGATTGTGAGTCCGGTATCAAAAGTAACGGTTATGTCTTCTCCTGCCGCATTATTGTTTGTCGGATTAGCAACATTGGTTCCCGTATTGAGAGCTGTTGTTCCATCCCACATCTGACAATTTGTCAGGTCATCGGCTGTATTCGCTGTTCCAAGAGTTGATAACTCCGGATACATTGAATTTACTCTCACATCTTCTCCGGAACCTGTCGCGTCCAAAACATATTTCGCGAATGTGAATTTAGTCACGCCGCGAACTACTGATTGAGCAACCGGTGTCGCTGAAGTAGATATTGAGAGAGATGCTCCCTTAATTGTCATCGTACTGGCTGTTACTGCCGTTGAAGGACTTGGAGTAATTGTCTGTCCAGTTGTCACACCCTTAACTGTTGTCCATCCCGAAGGAGTAGTGGAAGCCGAAACTGTCATGTCATTTGAGAAATCAGTTCCGATTTTTCCTTTAAGAGTGTAAATAGTCTTTCCCACTGGGAAAGTGACCGTGTCAGAGAACGTTGCTGTTCCGACAGTGTCTTCCGCTGTTCCTACGCCATCAACTGGTCCCGCGACCACGTTTCCGCTCGCGTCAACCAAAGTAATGCTCGTAATATCTTCCGGGTCAGCTGCCGCTGTATCGCTTCCGATATAGAGATTGAAGATCATTGTAGCTACAGAAACTTGTTCTCCTTTTACATCAACTTCAAAACCTCCAAGCGCCTGGTCGGACAAATTGATAGCAATATTTTGAGCTGCCACTGAAGCCGCTTTAGATACTGTCAAAGTTCCAGCCGAAACCGTTACTTGGAAAGCATCCCAGTTCGGCTGAGCCGCATGGAAATTTCCATCATCGGCGCTAGCCGCTACTTCTGAAGCTGAAGGAAGAATTCCATATCCATAAGTCTTTCCTGTTAACTGGATATCGGCATAGCGATAAAGGTCAAAGTCGATAGTTCTTGCTGAACCCCCGACTACATCTCCCTTAAGCACTATTTCCTTGTAATTTCCTTTGGTAATTGTGATTCCGCTTCCAAAAGATGCTGTGTAGTAATCATTGCTGTAAGTCGTGTCATAAGCCGTTCCGTCAACATAAATTTTGACGTTCTCAAGGTCAGTTTCCGAAGCGGAACCTGATTGGTTGAACTTGGCTGACTTCATCAAAATATCTTCCGCTGAACCGGCTGTAACTTTCACAGCTGAAAAGGTATAGGTTTTTGTTCCTACTTCCTTTGTCTGTGAGCTTCCCGGGTCGGTTGAACCTCTTGTTAAGGTTGCTGTTCCGATAGAAAGCGTGCTGTTAACAGTCATCACTGTTCCTACCATTGGGAAACTGCCATTGACTTTTGTCGTTCCCGCATCAACGGAAACTAAAGTCAAGCTTGGTTTTTGTCCTTCGTAGGAATTCTGGTCACTGTCGGAATCTCCAGCCAAAGTTATCTTTTTGCTGGTTCCGGCCTTAACTACGAATGAATTTGTCAATTTTGCTTGATGAATGGAATTGAAGGTTTTTGAATCTCCGATTCTGACTCCATTTTCATCAAGAGCGATAACACCGGAAAAAGCTGAGTCAGATGACTGACCGCTTCTTTCCACTGTTAAAGAGCTCACCGTCACATCTCCATCCGCCGAAGCGGTAAAGACTAAATTCGTGAAAGGCTTGCTCGCGAAGCTTTCTCCAAAGAGGCTCGCCTCCGGCTGAGTTGAATCCAAAGCTACTGTCAAACCAGATCCGACAGCTGTCGTTGTTGTGGTTGTTGTTGTAGTTGTTGTTCCTGTTGTTGTTGTCGTTGTTCCGGTTGAAGCAACTTCAGTATATTTAGCTCTTGAAATTGTGCCGAAGTATCCCGCCGCTGGAGAAACTCCTTTTGCCGCTTGCCATTTGGCAACCGCCGCTTTTGTTAATGAACCAAAATATGTTGATTCATTTCCAGGCGAACCGGCTCCGGTCGTGGCAATCGTATATCCGCTAGCATTAAGGTATTGCTGCAAGCACTTCACATCAGCTCCTGTCGAACCCACTGTGAGGGAGCGGGTGAAAGAGCACGCAACTGAAGTTCCTGTAGTTGTTCCTCCTGCTGCATTTAACTGCGCTTGTAACTGCTGTATTTGAGCAAGCAAAGCCGCAATCTGTGACTGCAAATCAGTCGTTGATTGAGCTTGTGCCACTGGAACTGCCATTGCCGCTCCAGAAAGCCAAACCACAGTAGTTAAAGAAAGCGCTATAGAAACCAATTTTTTACTCATTTTACTTTCTTTTTTTTCGTTATCTAGTGTAATTAATTCTAAATTTATAATGTATAATTTTCTGGAAAGTTTGTGACTAATTATCGACCAAACCGCTGACCTTGTGAGGGTAAGAGATAGGGTTAAATAAGCAACAAACCCCTAATATCAATAATGAAAAGCCCCGTTCCTGGAACGAGGCTTTTCTCTATTTAAATCTTCATTTAATAGAGCTTTTAAATAAGGGGAAAAATCCCCTTATTTATGTTCTCAGCCTCACACCAAGAACTTCTAACACCATTTTAATATGCTAAAACCGCTTCTGATACTAACAAATTCAACAATCAAAATCAATAGTTACTGAAATTTCTGATTTTCACTAATAATAAACGAAAATAAATCTTTTTAGTTACTCTATTTTACCCCTTTAGTTATGAAAATTCCTGCCCGCCACCTATTCGCCGACAAATTAGCGCTTTACCTTCTTCTTATATTAAAGTTGCCGATTAGCCCTTTTATGAGAGATTGTTTCTACTCTTATTTAGCTGTTTTTAGTTATTATTTCCTTTTTTTCGCCGTATAGAAGTTGTCGCAGACAACTACCTTACTACCACCTTCCCTCTCCCCTAACCCAAAAAGTAAAAGATAATAACTAAAAAAATGATGGCGATTAGCCCTGTTTTTTTAGTTATTATCTTTTACAAAAGTATTAAAGTATTACAGAAATTCTTAGTTTTTCTCCTATCACCCTTTACTCTTTCTCTCTTTTTAAAAACTGATAACAAAAACAGTCTCGAAAAACGATTGGTGATTAGCCCTGTTTTTCGAGACTGTTTTTGTTATCTTTTTCTACAATAAATCAGTTTTCTTCTTCCTATTTCACTTTCACCCTATAAAACGTCCCCGGTCCGCTACTCCCTATTTTTTCCACTTTCTTCTGCTTTGAAAGCCACTCTAAATCATATCTTAATGTTCTTTCACTGCAGTTCGGAAAAAAAGTTGATAAATCTTTTAAAAAACAAATTCCGCTCTGTTTTATCCTATTTAGTATATCTTCTCTCCTTTTTAATGTTCCATCTGGAAATTTTTCCAAATTCCGAACTTCCGAACCCTCTTGCCGAATTGCCGAATTGCCGAATTCCGAACTAACGAAATCCCTGTCTTTTTCTAATAATTCAGACTTATCTAAAATCCCTTCTTTGAAGAAAATATTTCCTTCTTCCTCTTTCTTGTTTAAAACTAAAGGAAATGGCTTTGATAAATCTTTTTTTAAAAATTCTCTTGCGCCTGTTTTTTCCTTCTTCTCTTTTTCTATTATTTCTTTTAAGTTATTGAGCTCTTCTATCAAAATCTCCCTGTTTTCATAATCTAACAATCCTATATCGGAAGAAAAATAGATTAAACCGCTTAGAAATTCCCTATCTTTGACTGCTTTTTCTAAATCACCATTATAAACATCTTCCAATAAAAAAATCGCGTATTCGGCAATTTTTTTGGCAACAGAAACTCTTTTGATCTGTTCGGAAATCATAAATAAAGCGTAAGAAATTCTATATGTCTCCTTTTTAAAATTTTCCGAACTCATGTCTAAAATATATTCCTCCTCTTCTTTTAGGTCAAATCACTATTATCACCCCCTCTCTTCTTAAAAAATTAGTCTGGATTAAAAGTGGCTCTGAAAAGCAGCTTGTTCGCCTTTGGCGGAATTAGTGATTAGCCCTCTCTTTATTTCTTTAAAAAAGTTGTCGCAGACAACTTCCTTATTATCACTTCTCTTCTCTAAAAAATAAAAAGAAACATAAGAAGCAAAAAATAGATTTAAAAAATGATGGCGACTAGCCCTGTTTTTCAAATCTATTTTTTGCTTTATTTATTTTATCTCAAAAATAACTTCCTTTTTATTTTCGAATCTTTTTTCGAATCTTTTATCCTGCCCCAAATACCAATAAACTGCCGGATTTTGTTCTTTCTCTAAAAACACATATCTTGCTTTAAAATCATTTTTTAAAACCTCATAAGTATCTTCGAGGTCTTCTACTTTACACTCTTCTTTCCCGCATGTTTTCTTCGTTACTAAATCAAGAGAAAGATAGTGGAATTTCCAATATAAATCTTTATTGTAAATATATTGGAATATCGGGTCCAGTCCTCCGATATAATAATTTTTCTGATTCCAAAAAAACATCTCCGAAAATTTCGACCAGTTTAGATTGAAAGCAATATCTCCTTCCCCGCTATTCTCCTTTAGCCACAAAGACGCTTCTTCCAATTCATCTGGCAAAAAAGCATCTTCCCTCATACTTATGTCATTTTTATAAGAAGAATAAAAAATCAGTCCGATAAAAAACACGGCTAAAATTATTTTAAACACTCCTTCTGCCGCCTCCTTTGTTTTATAAAAAACTTTTGGAAATATATAAGTCAAAACTCCTGCCGAAAAAAGAATGGAAAAACCGGCCCAAAAATCATAAGCCCTCCTTGCCGAGAACATCATTAAAAAGAAAAAAATTATGGACAAAATAAAACTCGCCGTTAAAAATGTTTCTTCTTTTGTCCCCTCTTCTCCTTTCCTTTTTATTTTTTCAAAATAAAACTTCAAAAAAACCGCTACTGAAAATATAAAAAGCAGCAATATCGGCAAAAAATTCTTAAATAAAGTTATCCATAAGAGCGGCTCATTTTCTGCGCCGAAAAGAAGAGGAACACCCGCTTGCTTTATTAGCGACAAATCAACTATCTGGATATAAACCAATTTTCCCGCCGCCCAAAAATCCGGTCGCGCTACCCATCCTAGTATTACCCCCGTCATTACTCCTATTCCCTTCCGAAAATCCGCCTTCTTTTCTATTATTAGTTTCGCTAAAAAATAAAAAACATACATTAATAAAGGAACAAAAAAGAAATTAAAATGAATCCAGCTTATCAAGAATGAAATAATCGCCGCCATATAAATTGACCCTCTTGATAAAACCGATAAAAGCAAAAAAGACAGCGCTGTTGAAACAACTTGCGGTCGGACCATTAAAAACCTGTATAGAATATTTGGCGCTGAAAATAAATAAAAAAACGGCCAAATAAACGGCCAAACCGTTTTTTCTCTTCTAACTGTTAAATAAAATATTAAAAGCCCTAAAAAAGTGAATATCGCTCCCGCCGCTTTTATTCCCATTCTCAAATCGGAAAAATAAGTGAAAGGTAAAAGCGCCATAAAAAATCCCCACCAGGAAGAAACTCCGTAATCTCTAATACTTGAAAAATAAGCGTGGGAAAACTCCGTATTAAAAATTCCCTCCATTCGAAGTCTCCACGCCTCTCTTATATAAAAGAAGCTGTCATTATCGGCAAAATTTTCATAAAAAAAATGAAAGAAGAAAGAAATCGCCAAAAGAAAAACTATAAAACAAGCTTCTTTAAACCTTTCCGATTTTAAAAATTCTAAATCCTTCACTTTTTAAACTTTATTGACTTTACGAACTTTAAAACTTTTAAATTTTAATTCACCGTCCATTTGGAAAAAGCCAAAATCATTAAAAAGACGAAAATAAAAGCGGTAAAAATTAAAAGCATTCTTCTGTAATCGACTTTTTTTTCTTCAATTAAAGGAACGAATTCCTGAAACGCAACGGAAAAAATAACCGCTATCGCGCTCTCGCTGATTACTCCTACCGGCAGCATTCTTATAGCCCAAACTGCCTCTAAAATTATAAAAGTGGAAAACAAACTGAAAACTCCCGCCTTTTCCTTTTCTTTAAATAATAATGAAAAAGAATCAAAAAAAATAAAATAAATTCCAAAAGTTAGGAATATAAACAAAGAAAGATGAGCTTCATAAAAGAAATCCGCCCAAAAGAAAACTATAAAAATCAAAGCAAGAATAACAAAGCTCAACGGCTTGTATATTTCTTTTCTATGAATAAAGGCTAAATTTTTCAATCCCAATATGGCAAAAAGTCCTAGAAAAACAAGAATCCCTAAAAAATGCCAATACTCCGGAAAGAAAAATAAGGCAAAATACGAAGAAAAAATAAAAGAGAGAAAAGTGAGAAAATAAGAAACGGAAGAATTTTGAGCGCTATAAAAAAAAAGAAGCAAAGAAAGCGTTATAAAAACCCAAGCGGACGCTTGCGTAAAAATTACCGCTAAAAAAGCGGCCTTAATGGCTAAATACAAGTGCTCCTCCCTTAAAATCAACTTTAATCTTTGCGCCATGTTTTATCTCTCCTTTTATAATTCTATCCGCTAATTCGTCCAAAATCACCTTTTGCACCATTCTTTTAACCGGTCTTGCTCCAAATTCCGGGTCAAACCCTCTTTCCGCTATATGCCTTTTTACCGTGTTATTGAAAAACAATTTTATTCCTCTCTTCAAAAGCTTTTCTTCTACTTCTTTCAATTGCAGTTCCACTATTTCTTTTACATTATCCGGCGTTAGGGGATTGAATATTATTATATCGTCAATTCTGTTTAAAAATTCCGGTCGGAAATAATCTTTCAGAGACACCATTATGTTGTTTTTATATTCTTTTTCCTCCTTTTCTTTTTTATCTTCCGATAGCGAAGCAAAACCGATAGAAGACATTTCTTTTATTATCTCACTTCCTGCGTTTGAAGTCATTATAATAATCGTGTTTTTAAAATTCACTGTTCTTCCTTTACTGTCCGTCAATCTTCCATTATCAAGAACCTGCAGAAGAATATTAAAAACTTCCGGATGAGCTTTTTCTATTTCATCGAAAAGTATCAAACTATATGGTCGATGCCTCACAATTTCCGTCAGCTGTCCCCCTTCGTCAAAACCGACATATCCCGGAGGCGAACCGATTAGTTTTGAAACCGCATGCCTTTCCATATATTCGGACATATCCACTCGAATAAGCGCCTTCTCGTCATTAAACATAAAATTAGCTAGCGTCTTTGCCAGTTCTGTTTTTCCCACTCCCGTCGGCCCTAAAAACATAAAAGAACCCGATGGTCGATTTTCATCGGATAATCCCGAGCGCGCTCTCCTTAAAGCTTTGGCGATCACTTCTATCGCCTCTTTTTGGCCAACCACCCTTTCTTTTAAAACCTCTTCCGCTTTTGTCAGTTTTTCCGCTTCTCCTTCCAGCATCTTTGAAACCGGAATTCCTGTCCATCTGGAAACCACCGCCCCGATATCCTCTTCATCCACCGCTTCCTTTATAAACTGCTCTTCTGCTCCTTCCTTTCGGCTTTTCTTTTCTCCCCATAAATGTTTTTTCTCGAAAGTCTTCAATTCTTTTTCCGCTTCCGGCAACTCTCCGTATAAAACTTGCGCCACTCTTTCTAAATTTCCTTCTCTCTCCGCCACTTCCGCCTCGAATCTCAAATCATCGAGTTTTTGCCTTAAGCTGTGATATTTTTCAAAAGTTATTTTCTCCGCATGCCATTTTCCTGATAATCCGTCGTTTTTTTCTTTCATCTCCGCCAACTTTTCGTCTATTTCCTTTAATCTTTTTTTTGCGACATCTTTGTCTTCTTTTAAAAGCGCTTGCTTTTCTATTTCAAGCCGCGTAATTTCTCTTCTCACTTTGTCTATTTCTTTTGGCAAGCTTTCTGTTTCCAATCTTCTCGCTGCCGCTGCTTCGTCTATCAAATCCACCGCTTTATCAGGCAAGAATCTGTCCATAATATACCTCGCCGACAAATTCACCGCCGCCTGAATCGCTTCGTCTTTTATTCTCATTCCATGATGAATTTCATATTTTTCCTTCAGTCCCCTAAGAATCGCAATACTGTCTTCAATCGTCGGCTCCTCCACGATTATCGGCGCAAATCTTCTCTCTAAAGCTGGGTCTTTTTCAATATATTTTTGATATTCTTTTATTGTTGTTGCCCCGATAGCTCGAAGTTCTCCTCGCGCAAGAGCCGGTTTAAGCAAATTAGAAGCATCCACCGCTCCTTCCGCCGCTCCCGCTCCGACAATTGTGTGAATTTCATCTATGAATAAAATTAATTTTCCTCCCGATTGCTGGATTTCTTTCATGAAAGATTTTAGTCGGTCTTCAAATTCCCCTCTGAACTTTGTTCCGGCTATTAAAGACCCTAAATCAAGCATTATGATTTCTTTATTTTTTAATGTTTCCGGCACGTCTCCTGTCACGATTCTTTGCGCCAGCCCTTCCACAATCGCCGTTTTTCCCACTCCCGGCTCCCCGATTAAAACCGGATTATTTTTTGTTCTTCTTGATAAAATTTGGATTAATCTTCTTAGTTCCTCGTCTCTTCCAATCACCGGGTCTAATTTTCCTTCTTTGGCTTTTTGCGTCAAATTAACGGAATATTTTTCTAAAACTTGAAACTTGTTTTCCGGCGTTTCGTCCGTCACTCTCGCCGTTCCTCGAAGTTGGGAAAGCACTCGAAGCGCCGCTTCCCTTTTTAATCCGAAAGAATCTAAAATCTTTTTTGCTTCCGTTGGCACTTCCATGATCGCAAACAGCAAATGCTCGCATGAAACAAATTCGTCCTTCATGGAAAAAGCTATTTTCCCCGACCGGTCCAAAATCTGCATTACCTCGTTTGAAAGATAAAGCTGTCCGACTGAAGAATTTGTTACTATCTTCGGCAAAGTCTTGAGCGCTTCCTCAACTTGCGCCTCTAAATTTTCTACTTTCACTCCTGAACGAATTAAAATCGGATGGATTAAAGTCGTCGGGTCAGCCATTAAAGATGCGATTAAATGAAGGGCTTTCATCTCCCCATGGTTTTCTCTTTGCGCCAGCTCCTGCGCGTTTTGCAAAGCTTCTTGGGCTTTTATGGTAAATCTATTGAATTGAGGCATATTTTATATATTTTAGTCACTGAATTTGTTGAAGGGCTGTCTTGATTAAGTTATTTTGCCCCCAATCTTAAAATCTTTTTTATAATAAAACAAAAAACTGCTAATTGCAAATAGAGAACCTTTGCTTTATATTGAATAAAATATTCATATGTTTAATACGGAAGAGATAAGGAAAAACTTTCCTGTTTTAAGCGGAAAAAATCCGCCGGTTTATTTTGATTCCGCCTGCGGCTCTTTAAAACCGAGAGAAGTTATAGCATCCATCGCGGAATATTATGAAAAATATCCTTCCTGCGCCGGCCGTTCTTTTCATCGCCTTTCAGCTCTTGTTGGCAAAAAAGTTGCCGAAGCGAGAAAAACCGTTGCCGGCTTTATCGGCGTCCGTCAGGAAGAAATCGTTTTTGTTAAAAACACCACTGAAGCCGTTAATCTTGTCGCCCGTTCTTTTCCTTTTAAAAAAAATGATGCTGTTCTCATTTCCGACAAAGAACATAATTCCAACTTTCTTCCTTGGAAATTATTGGCTGAAGAAAAGAAAATCAAGCTTCTGATTTTTAAAACTGACGGAGGCGGAATTGATTTAAAAAAATTTGAGGATATTTTTCAAAAAAATAAAAACATTCGGCTTGTTTCTCTTTCTCTTGCTTCCAATCTTGACGGCCTTTTTATTCCCGCTTCAAAAATCGGTAAAATTATCAAAAAATATAAAGCTCATCTTTTTCTCGACGCCGCCCAAGCTCTCCCTCATAAAAAAATTGACGCTAAAAGCTTGAACGCCGATTTTCTCGCTTTTTCCGGGCACAAGCTTTATGGACCAACCGGCATTGGCGTTCTTTATATAAAAGACCTGATTAAAAATCAGGCTGGTTTAAAACCGTTTTTGGTCGGCGGCGGCGCTGTCGATGAAAAAAATAATTTTCTCTCCGGTCCGGAAAAGTTTGAAGCCGGACTTCAAAATTACTCCGGCATTCTCGGTCTGAAAACCGCCATCAATTTTCTTGATAAAATCGGCATGAAAAAAATAGAAGAATATGAAAACGAACTTCTTTGTTTTTTAACAGAAGAACTTGAAAAAATTCCTCGTCTCAAAATCGTTAACGAATCGCTAAAAAAAGATTCGGAAACCCGCGCGCCCATCGTTTCCTTTTTTATTGAAAATATTGATTCCCATTCCCTCGCCATCCGCTTGGACCAAAAATACAATATCGCCGTCCGTAGCGGCTTTTTCTGCAATAATCACTACTTTCAAAAAGAAAAACTTAAAAAAGCCGTCCGCCTTTCTCTTTCTTTTTATAACACTAAAAAAGAAATCGAATATTTTATCCGCTGTCTCAAAAAAGAATTGGTTAAATAAAACCCCTCATCCGTGAGGTCGTGAAGTTTTATTTTCTTTCCTCTAACACTGGATAAAGAAAAATTTCTTTTCCTTCTCTGTAAACTTTTATTCCCACTCTTTCTCCTACTTCATGTTTTCTGATTAGCGACAAGAGCGAATGGTCCAAATCTATCTTTTCTCCTCCGATTTCCAAAATCACGTCTCCTTCTTTAAGTCCTGTTTTTTCTGCCGGCGAGCCCGCTGCTATCGCCGCTTCTCCATTTTCTCCTTTTATTATCAAAGCTCCGTAACTATAAGGAATATTTTTTTGCTTCGCGTCTTCCTCGTCTAAAATATAATATCTCACTCCGATATAAGGAGTTGATATTTTCCCCGTCGCCTTCACTGATTCAATCGCTTTCTTTGCCATATTTATCGGAATGGTAAAAGCGATATTCTCCGCTCCCGACGCTATCGCCGTGTTTATCCCTATCACTTCTCCTCGCAAATTTAAAAGCGGTCCGCCGGAATTTCCCGGATTTATCGCCGCATCCGTTTGAAACACGCCTTCTATTGTTTCTCCTCCGCCGTTTCCATCCGTTGCCGTTACTGTTCTCGCCAGTCCCGATATCACTCCGACTGAAACCGTATTTCTGAATTCCCCAAGGGCATTTCCGATAGCAATCGCCGTTTGTCCCAATTTCACGGAATCCGAATTTCCCAGCTTGACTGTTTTAAGTCCCGAAACGCTTGCTTTCACAATGGCAATGTCCGCAAGCGGGTCTTTTGCCAAAACTTTTGCTTCATATTTTTTCCCGTCATTGGTTAAAATCGTATACGAAGCTGTTTCATCGCTTACCACATGCTTGTTTGTCAGAATCAGCCCGTCGCTGGAAACCAAAAACCCGCTTCCTCCGCCCACCTCCTGTTTCTTTGTTCCTTTTTGGCACGGTTGCATATATGTCCCTTCTGGTAATTCCAAAAATTGTCTAAACTCTTGCGGTATATTTGAGAATAAATCAACTGGACAATTTTCTATCACTGGCAAATCCTTTGTTACTATAATAGAAACAACTGCTGGGTCAGCTTCATCCACTGCCGCTATCACCGCATTTTCATAATCCGCCGCCGGCTTGTATAAAATCTCCTTTTCTGCCTTTTCGCTGTTTTTTGTTTCGGTCGTCGCTTCTTCCACGTTTTTTTCCAATATCTTTTCTTTCAAAGCATCCTGCCCTTCTTTTACGCTTTCGCCTATCGGTTGAAGTTTCTCTTTAATGGAACCGAAAAAGTCTGTTATAAAATTTGCTTGAACGGAAGATGGCAGAACAAGCGCCTGCGTCGCTAAAACTCCCGCTAAAATTACGCTGAACCAAAATATTTTTTTTCTCATCTTTTTATTTTTTTTGCTTTAGACCTTATCATATAATTATACTAAAAAAAGTTTTCTTTGTTTCACCGCTTCAAATTGCCTCTTTGTTTTTAAAACAAACTCTGGCTTTTTATCATCTCTCCTTCGTTAAAATTCAAGTTTACTCTTTCGTTTTCTCCTGTCACTCTGTTCGGCACTAAGAGATATCCTTGCTTTTTTGCCAAATCATAAACCTCTTTTGTCACTCTCACGTCCTGCAAACAATATTTTTCAAGTTCTTCCATTTTCCCTTCCTTATATAATCTTATTGCTTCCAGTCCGCTTTCATATGTTTTTTCCATTCCCACGTTTGTTTTAGCCAGCAAATTTAAACTTATTCTCCTTCCGGCCGTCATTTCTATTTCATCCAGAATATCCAGCCTTGGAATGGAAAAAAAATTCATCTCAAAATATTTATCCATCACCGGCACGTCAAATCTTGTAAGGCCAAACCCCACAATTAGTCCCGCTCCTTTCAAAAATTCTTCCAATTCCTTGAATTGGTCTTCAAAAAAAGAAAAATATTTGTCTTTATTATAAGAGTAAGCGCCCACAAAAGACGCCTGCAGGTCTTTTATAAATTGCTGTCCGCCGACATCCGCAAAAGAATTCTTTGTTTCTATATCTAATACTATTTTATCCATTTTATTATTTTTTAACTTCTATCTTGCTTTAACACTCTACAAAAAACTTGAGTTTTTTGCAAAAACGCCTTAATCTGAAATTAGAATTTTTATCTAATCTAATTAGGAAAGGCTGAAAGAAATGGACATTAAAGATAGCAACATCTCCTCTATTGTTTCCGACAAAACACCCCGCATCACTAAAAATGCGTCAGAAGCGGACATCCTTCCAACCAAAAAAGAGATAGAGGACTATGAAAAACTTATTCATCTTTTTGGGGTTCCTTCCTCTTTTCTGGAATTTGGACCTAAACTCTTTTAAAAAGCTCTGACTTTAAAGTCGGAGCTGTTTTATTATCGCCTCACCCCCTTATTGAAAAATAAACTAAAAATAAGTCGTCGCAGACGACTCCCTTATTATCACTCTCCCCTCTTTATAAAAAATGAAACTCCACGGCCTTACGGCCGTGGTATCCTGAGTTTCTCACCCCCCCCTAAAGGCGGGGTTTATTAAATCTTTACCGCTTCAACTCCCTAGCTAACGCGCGGGGTTTTCGCGAAGATTTAATAAATAGAATCAGAAACTATCTTTCAAAATGATGGTGACTAGCCCTGTTTTGAAAGATAGTTTCTGGTTCGATGTAAACTCATTACTATCACCATTCTCTCCTCTTTTAAATAAAAAAAGAAAAAAGTCCTGAAAAACGATTGGTGATTAGCCCCGTTTTGAAGGACTATTTTTATTTCTTTATTCTTCAACCCTTTATTATCTTATTTACTTCTTTCTTTATTTTTTTTAACTCTTCTTCACTTTTTGCTTCCACATTTAACCTCGTCTTATCTTCCGTCCCTGATTTTCTCAAATTAAACCACCAATTTTTTCCTGAAATCTTTATCCCGTCAATCTCTGAAATTCCCTCTTTTTTAAATTTCTTTTTTATTTTTTCTTTTATCTTTTCAAAATTTTCTTCTGAAATTTTAAAATTCTTTTCCTCCGTCTTAAAATACGGGTCTGCCTCCTTCACGGCTTCGCTCAATTTTTTCCCGCTCTTTTCTAAAATCTCCAATAATTTTAAAAAAGCGAAAACCGGGTCTTCTGTGTAAAAATTCCTTTTGAAATAAATATGCCCGGAATGTTCTCCTCCCATTTCCACCCCTTCTTCCCTCATTTCTTTTTTTATGAATATATGCCCCGTTCTTGTTTCTATGAACTTATCGGCGTTTTCTTTCACTGCCATTCCCACATTCACATTTCCGACAAATCCTTTCGGTTTTATTCCTTTTATAAGCGCCGCTAAAATAGAGCTTGGATTTATAAACTTTCCTTTTTCATTAAAAAAAACGATTCTGTCTCCGTCCCCGTCAAACATCACCCCCAAATCATCCCTGCTTTGCTTCTTTTTTCTGTCATTCCCGCGCAGGCGGGAATCTATTTCTTTTTCTATCTCTTTCCAATTCTTTTTTTCCAAAGGATTATCGTTATGCCCGCATTTTTCAAAACAAATCTTTTCTGCTTTTATTTTTGGCAGTTTTTTTAAAACCTCATTCAAAATTTTCCCCGTTCCTCCCCCGCTTGCGTCTATCGCCACTCTCCATTCTTTTTTTATTTTTATTTCCTTCACTAAAAAATCCGCGTATTTTTCAAGATAATTTTTTTTTATTTCTTTACCCCTCATACTGTCATTCCTGCGTAGGCAGAAATCCACTTTTTTATTTAAAATTCCCGTTTTATTATAAATTAGAAATTCTTCATTCATCATTATCTCCTTCAACTCTTTTGGTTCAATCGGTTCCGTCCCGTTTTTTGCAATCTTAAATCCTGTATAGTTTTTGGGAAGATGCGAAGCTGTCACCATAATCGCCCCATCCGTTTTTTCAGTTCCGCTTGCAAAATTATGAAGCGGTATTGTCGCTTCTCCCCCGTCAGTAACCTCCGCTCCGTTTTTTATAAGCTCCCTTTTTAAAATCGCGTAAGCTTTTTTTGAAACATTTTCTTTGTCCCTGCTTATTAAAATCTTTAAACTTCTATTCTTGGAGTGAAACCGAAAGATATTTACATCCTGAGTCCGTCGAAGGATTACATTATTCAAATACTCCAAAAACGCCCCCGCAAAATTCGTCACAAACTCCTTGTCTATTTCTACTCCCCATTTTCCTCTTATGTCGTATTCCTTAAAAACATCCTCTTTTGTTTTCATTGTTGTTTATTATATCTTCTTTAGCCATTCATTAGAAATTCTTGATTAGTCATTATATAATATAATCATTCATTATATGTTTGATATTTATTTATTGTAATTTGTTATTTTTACATTTATGTCTCGCCGCAAGAAAAAACAAAAAAAAGACGATTATGATGAAGAAGGCGGAAAATTGAGCTTTCTTCATCCTGACTCTAAAAAAGTGATTGTTTCCATTATTCTTTTTGTTATCTCCGTTATTCTTCTTCTTGCCGCTTTCGGCGCTTCCGGTCCTGCCGGTAATCTTGCTTTTTCCGGACTTTCCTATGTTTTTGGCATCGGCTACTATCTTTTCCCCGCCGCTTTTCTTCTTATCTCTATTATTTTAATCGCTTCCGGTCATGAAAAAATTTTAAGCCCCACCTTTTTGGGCGGCATTGTTTTCATTATTTCCGGTCTCGGTTTCATCGATCTTATTCTTCCCGGAAAAGGCGGATTAGCCGGCAATTTTGCCGGTATGATTGAAATTCCTTTTGGTTTCATCGCCGCCCTTCTTATCTCCGCCGCCATTCTCCTTTCCTCTCTCATTTTTATTCTTAATCTTCCCATTCTTTCTATTTTTAAAAGAAATAAAAATCTTCCAACTGAAGAAAAACTCACCGACCAGGAAATGAAAAAAATCAGTGAAGCCGAGAAAGACACTAAATCGGAAAAAGACGCTAAAGACGAAGAAAAAATTTTGGAAGTCAAAGAGCCTGTCTTTTCTATCCTTAAAAAGAAAGCTAAAAAAATCGACTTCAAAAATTATGTTCCCCCTCCTCTCTCTCTTTTAAAATCATCCAACGAAAAAGCCACCGCCGGCGACCTTCGCCTTAATGCCAACATCATCAAACGCACTTTTGAAAGTTTTAATATTCCGGTTGAAATGGGTGAAATTAATGTCGGGCCGAAAGTCACCCGCTATACCTTAAAACCTGCCGAAGGCGTCAAGCTTTCTAAAATTGTCGCCTTAAGCCAAGACCTCGCTCTCGCTCTCGCCGCCCACCCCATCAGAATTGAAGCGCCTATTCCCGGCCGTTCCTTGGTCGGCGTTGAAGTCCCGAACAAAGTCGCCGCCATCGTCCGCTTGGGCAATCTCTTATCCACTTCTAATTTCGAAGACCTTTCTCCATTAAGCGTTATTTTGGGACGAGATGTCACTGGAGAACCGATTGATACCGACATTAATAAAATGCCTCACATGCTGATTGCCGGTTCAACCGGCAGCGGCAAATCCGTCACCCTCCACTCCATTATTATTTCTCTTCTTTATAAAAATTCTCCAGAAAATCTTCGCTTTATTTTTATCGACCCGAAACGCGTTGAGCTTTCCGTCTATGAAGGCATTCCTCATCTCGTCGCTCCCGTAGTTATTCAAAACAAAAAAGCCGTTGGCGTTTTCCGCTGGGCTATCAGTGAAATGGAAAAGCGCTATGAAATGCTTCACGACTCCGGCGCTCGCGACATTAAAAGCTATAACGAAAAAATCGGCAAATTAAAAGATGGAGAAAAAATGCCTTATCTTTTAATTACCGTCGACGAACTTGCCGACTTAATGTCCTCCTTTGGCAAAGAAGTAGAAGGTTATATTATTCGTCTTTCTCAAATGGCCCGCGCAGTCGGCATTCACCTGATTCTTGCTACCCAGCGTCCTTCTGTCGAAGTTATTACCGGTTTGATTAAAGCGAACATCACCACTCGCGTCGCTCTGAAAGTTGCCAGTCAAATTGACTCCCGCACTATTTTAGACACCTCCGGCGCCGAAAAACTTCTCGGCCAGGGCGATATGCTTCTTATCAGCCCCATTTTTTCCAAGCCGAAAAGAATTCAGTCTCCTCTCGTAACCGAAGATGAAATCCAAGAAGTGGCCAACTTTATCCGGGAAAACAATAAAGAAATCGCCAACGAACTTGCTGAAGGCGAAGAAAAACCGGAGTTCGAAAAAGCAAAAGAAAATGGCGAAGAAAAAGGCATAAAAATAGAAAAGAAAGATCTCTTTGATAATTTTGAAGCAAGCGAAGATGATGATGATATGCTTGAAGAAGCGGTTGAAACCGTCAAACAAGCTCAAAAAGCTTCCGCCTCTCTTCTTCAGCGCCGCCTTAAAGTCGGGTACGCCCGCGCCGCCCGCCTTCTTGATATTATGGAAGAAAAAGGCATAATTGGACCGGGTGATGGCGCTAAACCGAGAGAAGTTTTTCTCGGTAATGAAGGCGATTCTCGCTTCGGCGAAACTCGCGAAGATGCCTAACCATTCTCTAAATTAAAGCTCTTACCTAAATAAATCTAAAATTATTCCTTTAGTAAAATCGAAGGGATACTCTAGTTTTATTATTTGATTTTCATTTCTATGGATAAACCTTTTAAAGAAGTAATCATTGACGCCATTGAGCATAAAGGTATCAGCATTGGAAAACTTGCTGAATTAAGCCGCGTTCCAGAACGCTATGTCGAGCTAATCGTTCGCGGCGAATACGAAAAACTTCCTTCCTCTCCTTATCTTCATGGCTATCTTGCCCGCCTTTCTGAAACTCTCAATCTTGAAGGCGAACTCGTCTGGCAAGTGTTTAAAAAAGAATTCGACATTAGAACCTCCGGAGAAAAAGACTTGCTTCCCAAAAACCGTTTTGCTTTTGAGCCGATCAACAATACCAAAGTCATCTCTATTTCCGCTCTCGTCATTTTTGTTTTTATTTATCTTGTTTTCCGCTTTAACGCTCTTTTCGGAAAACCCTATCTCGTCGTTCTCGACCCGGCTGAATCAAGTATTTCCACTGATATCGAAACTTATGTTTTGAAAGGAAATGCCGAACCGGAGAACAAACTTTCCATTAACAACGAACTTATTGATATTAAAGAAAACGGTTCTTTTGAAAAAAGCGTTCTTCTTCAGGAAGGTGTTAATGCTTTTGAAATAAAGACTAAAAAATTTCTCGGCCGCGAAACTTCCGTTTCTCGCCAAATAATCTTTAAAAAAACCGGCTCCTCCTCTCCCTATAAAACTGAAAATATGAATTCCGCCACCACCACTCCCTCGGAATAATATAAGGATTGGAAATAGAAAACTGGAAATTGTATAATGACGTCATTATTATTTTATTAACAATTTCCAATTTGTTTGGAATTTAAACATTTATGGCAAAAAAGAAACCTGTCTCGCACACCGAACCTAAAGAAAATATCGAATCTCTCCTTTCCGAATTAAAAAGCCGTTTTGGCGAAGGTTCTATTATGACTTTGGGCGAAGTGAGAAAAGTTAACGTTGATGTCATTCCAACCGGCTCTTTTTCTCTTGATATTGCTCTTGGCGTTAACGGTCTCCCCAAAGGACGCATCGTTGAAATCTATGGACCTGAATCCTCCGGCAAAACCACTCTTGCTTTGAATATTATCGCCCAAGCCCAAAAAAAAGGCGGCAAGGCCGCTTTCATTGATGCCGAACACGCTATGGACCCGGACTACGCCGCAAAGCTCGGCGTCAAAATAAACGAACTCCTTATTTCCCAGCCAGATAACGGCGAAGAAGCCTTGAACATTTTGGAAAGTTTGGTTCGCTCTAAAATAATCGACGTTGTCGTTGTTGATTCCGTCGCCGCCCTAACTCCCAAAGCTGAAATTGAAGGCGAAATGGGCGCCCAGCATATGGGTCTTCAAGCTCGCATGATGGGACAAGCTCTCCGCAAAATTTCCGCTATCGCTAATCAAAGCAAAACTCTTATTATTTTTATCAACCAGCTTCGCGAAAAAATCGGCGTTATGTTCGGCAATCCCGAAACCACCCCCGGCGGCCGCGCTCTTAAATTTTACGCTTCTGTTCGTATCGATGTTCGCCGCATCGCTCAAGTCAAAAAAGGAGAGGAAATTGTCGGCAGCCAAGTCAAAGCCAAAGTGGTCAAAAATAAAGTGGCTCCTCCTTTCAAAATAGCCGAATTCTTTATTATGTGGGGTGAAGGCATTTCTTATGAATCTGATGTTCTTACCGCCGCCATGAAATACGGCGTCGTTTCTAAATCCGGCTCCACTCTTTCTTTTGAAGGAGAAAAAATCGCCGTCGGTTTTGATAACGCCAAAAACAAATTGAAAGAAGATAAAAAACTTCTTGACTCCATCAAAAAGAAAGTTTTGGAAAAAATAAAAGAAGCCAGTTAAGCTTCTTTATACAATACATAAAAAGAAAAAGGACTTAGTTATAAATTAAGTCCTTTTAAGTGCAAAAAGTGAGGAAGAACTAACAAACTACCCCACGGGCGCGCAAAAAGTCGGCGGCACTGTTGAAACTGCACCAACCAACGCTCACCACGCCGCCGTGGAAGCGGACGAACGGCACGCAGCCAAGGGTATTACGCGAACCGTCACACGAAGTAAAGGACGCAATATCCAAGTGCTTTCCGGTTTCTCGGAAATACTTTAACTCAAACAATAATCGTTCGAGTAAAGTAATGCCAGCAACTTCTGCTTGCGAGATAACTGCCGCCGACTTGTTTTTATGCTCCTCGTCAGCTTCAACCCGATCATGCACCCAGATGGCATAAGAGCCGTCTGCTGATAAACGGTCATTAATAGGAACCGCTTTGTCAAAATTTTCGTCCGCCCACCTCCAACATTGGAAGCACTGTTCACATTTGTCGTAGACTCGCTGGATAGTAAGCCCTTGGGCAATTACCAATAGGCGGTCAAAACCAAAACGAATTTCCGGCACTTTTACTTCACCAAGTTCAATGTTAAATTCGTCTCGGTAAAAGATGCGCCAGTTAGCAAGTAAACCACCAACATCAACAAAGGGATTTTTATGTTCGGTAATAAACTGCAACTGCTCAAGCGTCAACCCAACACTTGGATTAACGACATTTTGAATCAACTGCTTGTCTAATTCAGCAAAAATCCCTCGCCGTTTTTCTAACCATTCCGGCGTCAATATAGAAACCGGAACCACAACCTTGTTTTTACACATGGCTGTATCTCCTTTGTTTTACAGAATATGTGAGCGCCTATCTCTCACTTTGGCTTTTTAATTTTCAATTAAAACTGAAAATATTATACAAAACATCCTATTAAATGTCAAACACAATCATCGCTCTTCTCCCCGCAAAAAATTTTAGAAAATAAAAGAAGCCAGTTAAGCTTCTTTAAATCATCAATTTATAAAGATTAAAACACTTTCCCTTCTTTCCATCCCAAAAACTCTTCGTTTAAGTATTCATAAAAAGCAGAAAAGGAGTTTCCTTTGATAAGCTGGACGGTCTTTGTCCATAATTCCACCACAATCACAAAATCGTTTAAGCGTTCAAATTTTCTTAATCGTTTTTTAAGAATTTCTGTAAAAATGCAACCCTCCTCTCTTATTTCCCCTTCTCCTTCTTTTTTCCCCAATACAACAAATCCGTCAAATTCTCCGATCATCTTTTTTCTCCTTTTAAAAAATTTCTTCAGTTAATATAAAGTAAAAACACAAAAAAGTAAAATAAAAATTGTCGATTAGATAATTATTTACCCCGTATTTTATCGGGGCATTATTACCACCTTATTCCCCTCATAAAGAAATTATTTGAAACAGCCGACAATTCTGAGAAAATTCCTGCCTACCGGCAGGCAGGTTGGCGATTAGCCCTTTTTTCGAAGATTTGTCGGCAGTTCTTATTCGGATATTTTATTCAGCCAAACTATATTTCTCTTTAATTACTCTCAAAATTTCTTTTACATCCTCCTTATTGTTTTCGCTTCCCAAAACTATAACCCCGACCGGCCTCTTTTCTCCGTTTATTTCTATCTTATAAATCATTAAAGCTGTTTCTTTAGCCGCTTTCGTTTTTCCCACTTTTCCTCCTTTAAACCCTTCTAAAGAAAAATCATTGAAATTCGCCAAATCTTTAAAAATCGCCGTTCCGTAAGCCGTATCTTTTGCTTCTCCTGAAGAAATATCCAAAACAAAACTTCTGTTGTAATAAAGATATTTTGCCAGATTGAATAAATCTTCCGCCGTTGCCGTGTTTTCCTCGCTTGCTCCGGTCGGGTCAAAAAATTTTGTTTTTTCCATTCCAAGAGCCGTTGCCTTCTCATTCATTTTTTTAATAAAATAATTTCTTCCGAAACTCAAAGAAGTCGCTTCCGCCGCCTCGTTTGATGACTCAAGAAGCATTGGATAAAGCAAATCGAAAACTCTGTATTTTTCTTGAGCCTTTAATCTTGGTTTGGAAGTAAAAACTATCGCCTCCGGCAAAACTTCAATTTCCTTTTCTAAATTTATATATTCCGCCGCTGAGAGAGCTGTCATAAGTTTTGTGATTGACGCTATCGGCTTTATTTCCGCAGTGTTCTTTCCCGCATACACAAAATTGCTTTTTAAATCCGCCGCAAGATATGCTTCCGCCGTCGCTTTTATTTCTTCTCTTTCTGTTGGTCTGAAGCTGTCGCTTTCAAAATGGCTTTCAAAAACTAAAACCGGCATTCCTGTCTCCGCCAATTCATATATTTTTTTTGCGTCTTCGTCCGCTAATCTCACGCATCCTCCCGAATATTCCGAACTGACTGGCGTGCCATTTTCATAATAAGGCCACCCGTGAATGAAAAAATTCCCTTGAAACTGAATATTCCACGGCGTATAAACTTTTCCGAAAGAAGAAAAATGGCTTTTTTCTTTTTCTTTCACTTCGTAAATCCCCGCCGGCGTTTCCCACCACGACCCCTCTTTCCCTTTTGTTTTTATCGGCGCCTCAAACGTCATTCTTTCCCCTTCATAAAATCTTATCTTCATCTCCGACAAATCCGCCTCTACGAACTTTTTTCCTTCTTTCATTATTTTCTCTTTCACTTTTTTGAAAAAATCGGCATTGCTAAGTTCCGGATAAGCTCCATATTGAAAAACTTCTCCATTTCCTCTCTGAAAAACAATCGGGCTTAAATCAAAACTGCTTTCTCCCCTTGAATAGCTCCAAAATAAAAAACCGGCAAAAAAAGCTAAAATTGCCGTTAAAAAAATATAGCCGTAAAAATGCCGCTTCGCCATAAAATCAAATTGAATCTTAAGCCAAATTATAATGATTTCTCAATTTTTATCAACTTTTTTAAAAAAAGAAGCGCTTTTCCCTGCGCTTCTTATGTTTTTCACGGCATCTCTTATGCTCCCGCCTTCCATTCCGGCACATTCTTTTTCAGCCAAACTAAAAAAGGAACTAAACTTTTTCCCTTTTCCAAAGAAACGGCTTTCCTTTTTTTGTCTACTAAAGCGATAATGGAAATTTCTTCCTTATTTCTAAGTATCATAATAAAAAATTCAGCCGCCAACAGAGAAGGACAAAGAAACACACTGACAAAATCTTCTCCTTCTATTTTGTGAAAAAAAAGAACCACAAACTCATCCATTTTTTTCTCCCTTGTCTCGCCGTTGTTTTAACAAAGGCGGATTTCTTCTTTATAATTCTTTCTCTAATTTACAGACAATTTTTCGCTTTGTCAAGCTTTAAAAATAAAATCAAACTAACCCCACTTTGAGAAGCTTTTTATTTTTCTCTAATAAAAATTGTCGATTAGACAATTACTCTATTATCGCTTCACCTCCCTACAAAGAAATTATTTAAAAAGATAACGACTAAAAAAATGCCTGTCCGCTCCGCAAACTGGCGGATGGCGGAATGGCGATTAGCCCTTTTTTCGAAGATTTGTCGATAATTACAAAGTTGCCATAGGCAACTACCTTATTCCCATTTCACTCCTCTCTATTTTTATATAAAACCTTAAATATATTTTCAGGAGAGTAAGACCGGCCTAGCGGCCCTGCCTGCCGGCAGGCAAGCTTGGAGCGCTCTCCTTAAAATATATTTAAGGTTTATTAGCAACTATTAGCCTCTAAAATCAACTATTTCATTATTTCGTTCTGAATCAACTTAAAAAAATTCTCGAATAGTTTTGCCACAAGTATCGGTCCCGTTCCTCCCGGCGTTGGCGTATAAAAAGATAATTTTTCCAATTCCTTTTCGTCGCTTGCGTCCAAATCTCCCTTTCCCTCGTCATATCCAAAATCAATCACCCCCGCTCCTTCTTTCAAAAATTCCGGTTTTATTATTCCCGCCTCTCCCGCGCCGGTTATTACTAAATCGTATTTTTTAAGTTCGCTTAAATCGCTTCCTTCGTCAAACACAGCCAATTCTTTTACTTTTCCCGTCATCCATGTCGCTATCGGCTTTCCCACTAAAAATCCCGCCCCCACCACCGCTACTTTCATTGTCTTTAATTTTTTTTGTTCTGAACTTTCTTTTTTTATTGATAAATCGGAATTTATTTGTAATTTGTCATTTGCTATTTGATACTTGCAGTTTTTGAGTATTTCAAAAACTGTTTCTGCTGCCGGTGGCAAAATTCCCTCTCTCCCTCCCGCCATTTTTCCTAAATTCTTCTCCGTTAGACAATCCACGTCTTTTTCTTCCGGTATTGCGTTTAAAATTCTTTGTCTGTTTATTTTTTGAGGCAATGGCAGTTGAACAATCATCCCGCCTACCACTCCTTGTTTTCCAATTTTCACCACCTCTTCTCTTAATTTTTCATTGGAAATTTCCTCGCTGAATTCATAAACTCTGAAATCAACCCCGAGTTCCTTTGCTGTTTTTTCTTTTATTTTTATAAAACTTTCCGATGCCGGATTTTCTCCCGCATAAACCACTGCCAAAATCGGTGTTTTCCCGCCGTGCCTATCGCCTGCCTGCCGATAAGCACAGGATTTCCTTATTCTCTCCTTTATTTCCTCCGCTATTTTTTTTCCTTCTATTTTCATTTCTTTTTTAATTTACTTCATTTCAAAAAAATGAGCAAATAAAATCCCCCGCTTTAGGCAGGGGAAAAATATCTCTTACCAACCATAATAATACCCTCTGCTTGACCCACAAAAACTTCTTACACGTTCTCCTCTTCCCTTAATAATTTCATCTCTTTCAGCTTCTTTTCTACAAAGAAGCTCCGGAAGAGAAATCCCCAATCTTTCCGCCTCCAGATTCCACTCTCTCATGTTGCGAGCTCGATTTATTTTTTTTCTCTCAGAAGCTTTGAATTGGTTCGCGTTTGTCTTTGTCCTTCTATTCCCTACTATCATCAATGTTGTCTTTCTCATTTCTCTTCTCCTTTATCTCGCTGTAGTTTTAAGCGTAAGCGGACCTTGTCTCGCCGTAACCATAGTGTAGGCGGACTTCTTTTTTTGATTTAAATCCCTAAAATTCTCCGAACAATTTAACAGATTAAAAATTCTAAATCAACCCCTTTTAAAGATAAAAATAAAAGCGGCCTAAACCACTTTATAACTGCTCATTTTTACAAACATTTTAAGAATTTTTTTACTTTTCGCGGCCATTCTTTTGACCTTTCTCCGCAAATTTCAAAAGCCTCTTTCCCCGAAACAAACTTCACCTTCTCTAAATCGCTTGCTGGAAATATTTTTCCGGAGATATCGCATCTATACCAATTTACCATTGTTCCCCTCTGCGTTTTATGTCTCCCCACAAACCCTAATATCTCAATCAAAGCATCTTTTCCTAATTCCTCTTCCATTTCCCTCTTTAAAGCTTTTTTCTGTGTTTCCCCTTTTTCAATTTTCCCCCCGGGAATATGCCACATCCCGCTCAAACTTCTCCCTTCCTTTTTCTTTTTTTTGCCGACTAGAACTTTCTCGTCTTTTACAATCAATGCCACAACTGACTTTTTTCTATCCATTTTTACCTTCCTTTCTCCGACTCATAACAAAACTTTTTTCTTCTAATAATCTATCCTATTTCAAAAAAATGAGCAAATAAAAAGCCTGTTTTAAAATCAATCATTAATCATTCTCTAATTAGTTAGAAATTAGTAATTAGAAATTCTTTATTTTCCTAGTATCCCAACGGAAACTTTTTGCACAAACTCAAAACCTCTTTTCTTAATTTTCCCGCCGCCTCCTTATGAACTAATCTTCTGAAAATAATCTCGGCTATTTTTTTTATTTCTTTTTCCTTCATTCCTCGGCTGGATAAAGAAGCTGTCCCCATCCGCACTCCCGACGGTCGGAATGGCTTATCGTCTCCCGGCACTGAATTCCTGTTAGCCACTATCCCAATATCCTCAAGCAGATGTTCCGCCTCCCATCCGTCTAGTCCGAAATTTCTCACATCTATTAGAATTAAATGATTATCTGTTCCTCCTGTCACTAAATTAAAATCTTTCGCTTTTAGTTCTTTCGCCAAAACCGCCGCGTTTTTCACCGTCTGTTTTTGTATCTTTTTAAACTCCGGCTTTGTCGCTTCTAAAAACATGTAAGCGATCGCTGCTGTCTGATTATTGTGCGGCCCTCCTTGTATCCCCGGAAACACCGCTTTATTTACTCTGTCAAAAATCGTCTCTTCCTTTTTATTTTCAGCGCTTTTTTTAATTATTTCTTTTCTCGCGAATATCACCGCTCCTCTCGGCCCTCTTAAAGTTTTATGCGTCGTCATCGTCACCGCGTCCGCATATGGAAAGGGCGACATATGGACTCCCGCTGCCACAAGTCCCGCAATATGCGAAATATCTGCCACGTGATAAGCTCCCGCTTTTTTGGCAATCTCTCCGAATTTTTTGAAATCTATTTCTCTCGAATAAGCCGTCGCTCCCGTTATTATTATTTTTGGTTTATGCTCCATTACTAATTTCAAAACCTCGTCATAATTTATTCTACCGTCTTCTCCCACTCCGTATTGGATTGATTTAAAAATTTTTCCCGTCGCCGACGCCTTGTGCCCATGCGTCAAATGCCCCCCTGAAGATAGATTCATTCCCATAATCAAATCTCCCGGCTGAATTAAAGCCATATAAACCGCCAAATTTGCCGGCGACCCGGAATACGGCTGCGCATTCACTCCCCACTCTTCCGGTTTCAATTGAAAAGCTTTAAGCGCTCTTTCTTGCGCTAAAATTTCTATTTTGTCATAAAACTTGTTTCCCGGATAATATCTCGCTCCCGGATATCCTTCTGAATATTTATTGACTAAGGGCGACCCCAGCGCCTCAAGCGCTCCTCTCGGCGCTAAATTTTCCGAAGCGATCAAATCAAGCGTCTCCTCCTGCCGCTTTATCTCTTTCTTTATAAGCTCTGAAAGCTTCTTGTCCTTTTTATCCAAATAGCTGAATTTCATATTTTTTTATCAGTCTTGATATTATTTCCTGAGTTTATCGAAGGATTACATTAAAATTTATTATTTTTTAATCTTACTCTCTGCTTCTTTTCTTTTCAAATAAAATAAAAACTTCAACCTTGTGTCGGAGCTTCCTTATTATCACCTCTTCCCCCTCTTTCAAAATAATTTTAAAGAAAAATCAGAATATGATTTTAGGAGAGTAAGACCGGCCTAGCGGCCTTGGAGCGCTCTCTTAAAATCATATTCTGATTTTTTTATCCCTACAATTATTCTCTAAAATTAAACAAAAATCTTTTTATTCCTCCACCCTCTCCACTACAAAAGCCCCTATTGAATTTCCGTTTCTTCTTCCATGCACTATCACATAATCCCCGCTTCTTATCCCTCCCTCCGAATAAACCGAAGTTTGCGGCCCGTAAACCACCCTCACTTCTTCCCCGTCTCCCACGTCCATCAAAAAGCTGTTGCTATAAACATTTTCCACTCTTCCTTTTAAAACATTCCTCGGATTCGTCTCCTTTATATAATCGTAAAAAGAAGAAATAACCGGCACCTCCCCGCTTTCTATTTCGTTATAAACTACCCTTCTAAAAGAAACTGCTTTTGTTATGAATAAAAGTCCCAAGCTTAAGATAATGAGTAAACTTCCAACGGAGTATATGAGCGGCCTTCTGTAAGTTGCCGGATATTCTGATAAAAACATTGTCGCCGCCACTATGAATAAAATCGCTGTCGCTAAAAGGAAAACCGGCAAAGACAAAACAAAATCGCGCAGCCCCTTCAAACCGAATTGCGGCAAACTCAAAAATCCGTTTATTTTTAGAATATAAAAAACTAAGGCCGCAAAAAATGTCGCGAAAACAATCGCAAAAACCGAAACCGCCGCGTAAAGAATCGACTTCATTAAAAAGTAAGATTTCGGCAACATCTTCACTTCCCCTCTTTTTATTTTGCCGAGAATCTCGTCCGCAATTTTATTTTGTTTTTCGTTTTCCATTTTTTATTTGAATTTTTTTTCGTAAATTTCCCTTAATTTGTCTTTTCCCCGGTTTAGTCTTACCCCAACCGTCACAACCGGAATTTTCAAAATTTCCGCAATGTCTTTATAATCCATATCTTCAAAATATCTTAAAACCAAAACTTCCTTGTATTTTTCATCGACATCCTCCAAACATTCTCCGAGCGCTTTTTTTATCTCGCTTCTTTCCGCGTCATTTTGCGGGTCTTCAGCGGCCATCGGATGCGGAAACAAAACCTCCGGGTCGAAAAAATTCAGCGGCTCTTTTATTTTTTTCTTTATGGTGTTTATCGCCTCGTTATGGGCAATTCTGTAAATCCACGGGGAAAATCTTTTTTCCGAATCAAAACTTTGGATATTCTTATAAACTTTTATAAAAACATCCTGCGTCAAATCTCTTGCATCGTCTTGATTATTTAAAAATCTCCGCACGTAAAAAAATATCTTTTTTTCGTATCTTTCCATGATTTCTCGAAAATGTTCAACCCCCCCTTCTTTTATCAGGGAAATAAGTTGTTCATCGCTTTTTTCTGTTTTGTTTTCCAATTCCATTTATAAATACAAAAAAATAAGGTTAAAATTCCATTCTTTTGCCGATATTTCTTTTTCTTAAATATAACATTATTTTTTAAAAAGTCAAACTACATAAAAAATTATTGGAAAAAAAATCCTCCGGCACGCTTTCTGTATCGGAGGAACAAAACAGTTCCTGCCCTTAATTTTTCAAAAATATCAAACTTCCCGGATCTTTTTTATTGGGAAAATTTTCTCCAGTCAAAGATCCTTGCCATCTTTTTTCCGAAGAAAGCCAGCTTATCTCTAAAACAAAAAGTTTTCCTTCCTCTTCTTTTCTATCCGGATTGAAAATAAAGAACAAATAATTATAACCGCCTTTCTTCTCTAAAAATCTGCCCGCCTCAGAAATAAGAACAAAAGAAACCTGTAAAGGAGTTAAAGTTCTCTTAATTAAAAACTCTCTCCCCTTTTTTTCTGTTCTTATTATATCGGATGCATTAAGAGGATCTAAAATCTTAATTGTTAAAACTCCTGATTCAGAAGTCTCTCCATATCCGCCTCTTATCCAATCCATCTCCCCCGCTCCGTTTCTTATCTCTACTTCATTATTTTCCAATAACCCAGTTATCCCTCTTCCTTTAATATCAAAAGAAGAGGGAATAATTATTCTATTTCTCACTTCCAAAAGTTTTTCATTCCCTCCAAAAAATTCATTTTTTTTCCTTTCTTTTTCCGCACTCATCGCCTTTCTCCTTCTTGCTCCGACTCTTGCGTCGGGATGTCTCACTATAACCATAATGTAGGCGGACTTTACCCCGCTGTCTGGCAAGGTTTTTTTATCTCAAAATTCTGTCCTTATTATACACCTCTCGATATCCGAAAAAAATCAACCGCTAAAAATATTTTTCGGCTGTTTTTTACTATCAAAATATAAACTTGCTAAGCCTCCTGTCTTTTCTCCGAAATCACCATCAGCCATTTTCTGCTTTCTTCATATTCGCTTCTCCATCTTTTCACAAATTCTCCTTTCTCCATTTTAAAATTTTTTCCATACCACGGGTCATTCATTACAATATATCCCTTGTTTATACCGGTCACTACTGCATAATGGCCTTCGTTATTTTCTGTTTCAATGTAATTAACAATCACCGGCCTGTTTTTCTTTAAAAAACTCTTAATCGTTGTTATCGTTGCGCCTTCCCTTGTTATAACTCTAAAACCGCATTTTCTGGCTCCCTCCTTCATTTTTGTATGGCTGGTTCCTTCATCTTTCCTTGTTTTAAGCTTTTTTATCAATTCTTCCTCGCTTTTCATCTTTCCAAAGAAAAGAAAGACCATTTGTAATGCCGTCGGCCCGCAGGAATAAACAGTATCCTGCTTGAAAAATGGAACTTTTACTTTTGTCATCTTTTTATATAAAAACACCCCTCTTTCAAAGTATGCCCTAAAAAGAAGCTTTTTTGCAAGAATTCCCCCTTTTTCTTAATTAGACGGCCTTAGCTCCGTCTCCTCCACTCTAAATCTCCCAACTATTATAACCGGAGTTAGTTCTTTCGTTTTTACCTCATAACTCACCAATATCTTCCCTCCTTCTATTAAGATTTTCTTCGGCACCACTCCTTCCCCTAAAATCAAAGCATTAGTTCCTTTTGTTTCTTGGCTGTTTTTATCTCTGACAGCCGCCGCCGCATAAAACGCTTCTCCTTTTTTATTTTTATAGCTGATTATAACCGCCGCCTCTTCCTTTCCATCTTGGTTTAAATCTCCGAAAACTGGCTGTCCAAAAATTTTAACTTCCGCCGCTTCCCCGCTCATTGAATTGACTTTTTCTTTTGCTGTTCCATTTTCCATAGAAAAAATTCCTCCTTCTGCTTTATAAACCGCATTTAGAGGGTCTATAACTTCGCCCGTTTCTCCTCCCTTCAAGTTCCCGCTTTTATTTAAAAAGTAATACCCAACGGCTCCCGCAATTAATAAAATTAATAAAATTCCCAAAGCTTTTTTCATATCCATTCTTTAATTTTACCGCCAAATAAAAAAATAAAAAATCCCAGCCATTTTCCAGCCGGGATTTTTTACTCCGCTATTTAATAAAATTTTCTATTCGTTTCCTTCCTTCTTCTTTTTTAATCCCTCAAATGCCCGAAGCACTTCAAGCGGAATCGCAAACACCACCGTGTTTGATTGGTCCGAACTTATGTCGTTTATTGATTGCAGCGTTCTTAGATGCAAAGCTCCTTCCGAAGAAGCTAATATGCCCGCCGCCTTTGCCATATTTTCTGCCGCCGCCACTTCTCCCTCCGCTTTTATAATCACCGCTCTCTTTTCTCTTTCCGCTTCCGCTTGTTTGGCGATTGTTCTTTCCATATTCTCCGGCAAAGACACATCTTTCAATTCCACATTGTCCACTTTTATTCCCCATGGATCGCTCGCCGCATCTACCACGCTCCTGATTCTCTCCGAAACTTTTTCTCTTGAGCTTAAGAGTTCGTCAAGCTCCACTTCGCCTACTGTGTTTCTCATTGTTGTCTGCGCCAGTTGCGAAACCGCGTAGCGGAAATTTTCCACTTCCATAATCGCCTTTCCCGCATCCATTACTTTATAATAAATAACTGCATTTACTCCAACTGATATATTATCTTTAGTTATCGCCTTTTGATCCGGCACATCTACCGCCTTTACTCTCATATCCACCCTTGTCATCGATTGGAATACCGGCACAACAATTCTCCATCCCGAATTTTTTATCCCGACAAACCTTCCCATTGTGAATTTCACACCTCTTTCATATTGGTTTACTTGTCTCAAAAACAGCACTGCAAGAACGATAATCCCTAAAACAATCTCCCCGTAAAAAAGTAATTCTTCCATATTTTAAAAGCTAATTATAATTTGCCTTTACTTTACCACGCTTCTTCTTAAAAACAACTGCCTTTCCTATTTTACAAGATTAGTTTCTAATCTTGTCTAAAGATTACATTTCTTTTCTTTTTCTAAAAAACTCTTATTATTAAATCAGAACCTAGATTAGTTAAAAAATAAATAGCTCTCACTTTTGAATCTAATAAAAAGAAAGGAGAACTGCTATGCCTGGAATTTTAGCTGCTGAACCATGGATGGATGAAAAATTTGGAGACCTTGATCCTTCAAATAATCCCAATCTTTACCCACTTGGACCAAGATTTTCAGAAAATTTTCTAACTCTTATCACAAGAGATGCGCCTCTGCTTCGCGAAATAACAGACGAACTCCTCAATCCAAACACTTTCCAGAAAGGAGAGAAATAATATGCCCGACGTTTACAAAGGAAAACCCTATACAGATGAAGACTTTTTTGAACACTTTGAGGAAATTCACGGTATCGACCCGAATAATCTATTCTCCTCTCTTAACCTGCCAGTCAAGATAGAAACTGATCCTTTAGTTTCTTTCGATGAATCAATCCCGGAAACTAATGAGATAACTCCGGAAGAATGGCTTGGATCTTCAAAAAAACTCGCTCTTCGCGACAAAGACCTTTTAAAAGACATCCTAGAAAAACTTTAATCTCCCCTCTCTTAGCCCGACTCCCTCGGGCTTTTTTGTTAAATCTCCGAGAAAACCCCGTATGTCAACTTAGGAATTTTCACGGCTAAGATTTAATAAAACCCCGTCGTAGGCGGGGTGAAACTTTAAGATTCTACGGCCTAACGGCCGTAGAGTTTTATTTTTTAAAACAAAAACAAATCTTCTATTTTGGTTTTTAAGATTTTTGCCACGCTATGCGCCAAATTAAGCGACGGATTATATTTCCCCTGCTCTAAAAAAACAATCGTCTCTCTCCTCACTCCCGCCATTTCCGCCAACTCCTCCTGCGTCATTCCTCTTTTTACTCTGAGTTCCTTTATTCTGTTTTTCATATCTTTATTTTTTGCATGGCACGCTTGGCGCTTCAAAACTCGGATTGCCGTGCTTCACCCATTCTCCGCCTCTGCAAATCCAATCGTCCTCTCCTGAAAACAATCTCGCTCCGGCCAAAAAAACAACTATTCCTATAATCGCCGCAAAAACTATATAAGAAGTTTTCCATCTAAAAAACTTCGCCTTCTCGTAATAATGAAAAATCAAAGAATAAAGAATTAAAAGAAAACAAACCGCATAAGCCAAAGTTCCCGCCACCGCTTCATAAAAAGGATTGATCTCTCGATAAGCGTAAAGAACAAACATTATGACAACCGCCGCTATCCCGAATATCTGAATCGCCCATCTTGCCGCCACCCCTCCCGCCTCATAATCTCTCTCATCTGCCATGACTTCTTTCACTTGTTTTTTAAAATAAAAAACGATTAGAAATCCTGCCGCCATCGTGATAATCGGCAGAATAAACCCCCCGACTATTATCGACCTGCTTGCAACCATGGCTATAATCATCGCCACCGCAATTTTTATAATTTTAAAACTCCTCAAACTTATGCCCTTATTGTTAGATTTTTTTAACATATTCCAATGTTAGTCCTTTCTAACATCAAAGTCAAGTAAAAAATAAAAGGGAGCTGCAATTTCGCAACTCCCTATTTTTTTGACTTTGGACTACTCTACTAAACTAACAACCGACAACAACAATCCATGAACGAGAATCTTTCATCTCCATCCAATCTTCATGACTTAAAACTCTCCCCTCGCGCAAGAAACTGATTTTCTTCCAAGATTCTTCTTTTTCTTCAGAAGAAAAGTCTCTGTAGTGAAATTCCTCGATCTTCCACTTTGTCCAACCAGCAAATTCGTCCCCATCAAGATATCTTTGCCGGAAAATAATGGTAATCAAATTTTTCTCTTTGTGATTGCCATTATTTATCCAAATTCTAATTTCTCTTTCAAGGCATTGCGAATCTTCGCTTTGAACACCTCTCTCTTCATCAGCCTCTACCCGACCGATGAAATATCCTTTTTCAGCATTCCAATCTGGAGGTAAAAAATTTACCCTTTTATGAGAAACCAGATCAAAAACCTGTTCTATCGGATAATTTCCCGAAAGTATAACATCCACTACCCTGATTGCGCTTGCCACAAACTGCCCGAACTTGAATTCTGTCATGATAATCCTCCGTCAAGAAGTTTTTTCATTAAGAGTCAATCTTAATGATTTTAAAAAGCTATTAAAAGTATAGCATATTTTACATATCTTGTCAATATCATCAAAAACCCTTCAAATTAGAACCTGTTCTATAAAAATATAAATAAAAATCCCCGCTTAGTGCGAGGATTATTTTTTGTCTTTTACACTCCCCTTTTTCTACTCTTCTCGGGAAATAACTTTTTCGTATGCCGCAATAAAAAATGCTGGTTTTGACCTTATGAGAATGTCAGAAGATTTATTAATCATAGAGATCAATTCCTCCTTTGAATATTTTCCTACTAACGCTCTTGCGCCATTTAAAGAAGACTCCGAAATTCCGCAACTTCCTTTTAAATTTCTTATTAAATCCATTTTTTCTGGTTCAATTCCTTCCTTTAACGCAAAAAAGTCATTAAGACAAGGAAAATACCCAGGCAAATCTTCTCTTTTGGAATCTTTTTCAGAAGCAGGTTCTTCATCTTTTTTCTTAAACAACTCAATTATCTCAGCCATCCCCTTCTCTCCTTTATTTAGTTTTCAACTTTTCTGATTACAAAATACAAAATAAAACCAAACTTGTCAATCAATCCTGAGTTCTTCTAAAATATATTTAATTTCCAACCTCGCCCAATTTTTCCCCCTAACTTAATATCATTAGAACCTAGGGTGCCTATCGGGAATCGAACCCGAACCGTCCCCTCCACAGGGGGAAGTTCTAACCGTTAAACTATAGGCACCATCTTAATTTTCTTTAAAATCCTATCTTAAAAATCTCCTTCGGTCAATTTTTAAATTTGCTTTTGTTTCTCAAAACCTGTATAAAAAAATCAGCTCTTAAAATAAGGAGAAAAAATGGAAAAACTTTTTATACTTCACTTCAGAGATCGAACACTCGGCTTAAAAGCAACCGTCTATTCGCTTCCTTCAAGCCCCAAATTCGGCCGACCAAAAATCCGCCACATTCTTCAGGAAAAACCAAACGAAAAAAATAAAAAAACTGAATGCAAAATTTTTTCTCTCCCTGTTGAATCCCGAAAATAATTTCGGGATTTTTTGTACCCCCGGAAGGAATCGGACCCTCATCAGTAGCTTAGAAGGCTACTGCTCTATCCATTGAGCTACGGGGGCAAATTTAACGATTATAATTTATCATTTTACTGCTTGTTTCGCAAGCAATTTTTTGTTAGAGTGAGTCTTGAAACGGGCTGTCGTATACCGGTAGTACACTTGCTTTGGGAGCAAGCAGACTGGGTTCAATTCCCAGCAGCCCGACAAATAAGTTTTACTTATTTAGGGAATTGAACGGGAAAGGGGTCGGGAAAACGGGAGTTTTCCCGTAGCGGAAATATTAAAACCGAGGGGTTTTAAAACGCACGAGCCGTAGGCGAGGAGTAGTGAAATTCCCAGCAGCCCGACAAATAAGTTTTATTTTATTAAGTATTGAATAGATTTGAAAAATATTATAAGCTTTTTTTGTTAGCCGCGGTAGCTCAGTGGTAGAGCAGATGCCTAAACTCTTTGGGCCGTTCCGAAGTAATTTGGAAATGAAAACTAGGTGAATTGCTGGAAACCCAGCTTCAGTTTTTTTAAAAACTGAAGCTGGGCAATCAGCAGCCAAGTCCAGCCCCAGTTTTTTTATGAACTGGAGCTAGAAAGGTTCAGAGACTATCCTTAACGGAGTACTCCGACGTTAGGTTGGAGGAAGCGCCTAGCCCCATTTATATGGGTGATGATATAGTCCAATCCTCAAAGTAATTTGAGATTCATTATTTGGAAGAGCATCGTGTCGGGGGTTCGATTCCCTCTCGCGGCACCAACATAAAAGATCCTCCGATTGTATCGGAGGATCTTTTATTAAATCTCAGCTTCAAACCCCGCATGTCAGTTTAGAAGTTTTCGCGGTAAAGATTTAATAAAACCCGACTTTGGTCGGGGTGAAACTTTAAGATTCTACGGCCTTAAGGCCGTGAAGTTTCATTTTATTTTCTCATCAAACTCATTCATCGCCGCCTTATACTGTTCGTTTAAATCATTTATCGCCGTCGCCTCGTCGTTTATTTTTTTGATTATCTCTCCCACTTTTCCTTCCTCCACCATCTTCCCCGTAAATTTATCTCTCAAAGTTATTAATAGATTTCCCATAAAAGCGTTGTAGTTTATCAACCGGATTATTAAAGAAGTTTCATAATTTATTCCTCGCAAAGCTGTTTCCGTTGCCACTTTCGGTTTTATTTCTTTTAAAGTTTCCGCCATTTTAGCCAATTCAAACGAAAGATTATAAGCTTCTTTTTTCATCTCTTCGTTTCTGCTTATTTCTTCCATAATCAGATTGAGCGCCTCGGAATAATTTTCCTCTCTGTCTAAATCATTGATTTTATCAATATTGCTAACCGATTTTTTTGAAAAATCCACTATTTGAGTGGCTATTAAAGCTCCTTGCTGATTTGCTTCTAAAAATTCCTTTGGCACAAAAGACCCTCCGACTAAAACTATTCTCCAAAACAAATAAGCCAAAAGAATTATGGCAATAAACAAAGCCGGAAATTTAATTTTGTTCGGAAAATCAAAAAACCGCATATTCATCTTGAAGCATCTTATCTCCTTTCAAAAAAATAATCAATCTTGCTAAAAAGCTTCTTTTAAGCTCTTGCTTTATAAAAAAAATCAAAGTATTATCTTTAATATCAAGAAAAAAGCGGGATTAGCACAGTGGCAGTGCGCCTGCCTTCCAAGCAGAAGACGCGGGTTCGATTCCCGTATCCCGCTCCAAGATTATTCTTTTATTTTTCTCTGGTTATATATAAATTAGATTGTTTTCCTCAATTTGCTTTTTTGTTAGTAATTCTTAAATTGCCGTTGTATAATAAAAACATCGTTTTTTATTAATATTTGTCATTTTAAATTTGTATTTTGTGCTTTAATCGTCTATGCCTAAAAAAATAAATATCTTTTGGACTCTTTCCATTGTTTTAGCTATCATTTTTATAGTTTTTTTTGTTCATTATCTCATTAAATCCCAAACTCCCGCTCCGGAGGAAAATGCCAATTTGGCAGAACCCATAACTAATTCCGAAAAAAAGAGTCTAAATGATAACCAAAACGAAAAAATTGATAACTCCAAGCCGCAAACTGGTTCAGTAAAAGACATATTTAGCGACCTTGAATCCGAGTCCTCTTCTCTTGATGATTTTTCTCAAGAAATTGATAAACAATAATCTTAATGTTTCCACTTGGAAAACTTGCTCTCTCTTTAAATAATCTTGTGTTTTAGAGCATTTTATCGGTTCTTTTGGGTAACTTATCCCTTAAAAAATCGTTGTAATATGATAGAAAAAGAAGAAAATCTAATAAGGCAAGCTTGTGCCGGAAAAAGGGAAAGTTTTGGAGAACTTTACGACTTTCACCAGCCAAGAATTTATCGTTTTATTTTTCTCAAAGTAGGCAATAGAGAAGAATCAGAAGATATTACTCACCAGGTTTTTTTAAGCGCTTGGCAGAATATAAAAAGTTTCAGAATAAAAGAAGTTCCTTTTTCCAGCTGGCTTTATAAAATAGCGAAAAATAAAGTTATTGATTATTATCGCTCAAAAAAACCGGTTTCCAGTTTTGAATCTATGGACGAAAATGCTATCGAAAGTTCTTCCTTTCCAGAACTGCTTGCTGAAAAATCAATGGAACTTGAGAGAATAAGGAATGCGATGGCTAAAATAACCGAAGAACAGCAAGATGTCCTGATTATGCGCTTTGTTGAAGACCTGCCCATAAAAGAAGTTGCTCTTGCTCTTGATAAAAGTATCGGCGCGGTAAAACTTATTCAATTTAGAGCCGTAAACAAATTAAAGAAAATTCTAAAAGAAGAAAATGGAGAAAATAATTGAACAACTTAAAAGCTTAAAAAGCATTATTCCTGACAAAAACTTTTCCGAGAAGTCCCGCTTTTTAGTGCTTTCCTCCAATAGAAAACTTATTTACTGGATGCCCAGCCAAGTTTCTGAAATTTTCAGATACTTAACCGCTACTTCCCTGACTGCCGCTCTTATTGTTCTTATTCTTGGCGGATTTAACTATCTCGAAAAATCAAATCTTCCAATGGTTATTGCCGGCCTTGACCTCAAAACACTTGAAGCCGAAGCGGAAAGCTTAGGCATTGATGTCAACATCTCTAAACTCGCTTATTATCAAGAATCCAACCAAACTGTTAAAACCGCCTTAAACCAAACCATTAAAGACGACCCTGTTTATTTTGAAGAAGTCATTTTGGATAAAGAAACAAATCTTCTTAAACTGGAAGATCCGACCGGCAAAAACATCGATAAAGCTTTAAGCGAAATTTTAGATTAAACTAATGCGAAAAATAATTAAAACTTCTTCTTTATTACTTGCTATTCTTGGTTTGTTTTCTTTTTCAAATTTTACCGCCTTGGCTGCTGAAAAAACCTGCAATGAACAAATTGAAGAAAAATTAAACAATCTTCTTCTTGTTAAAGATGACCTTAAGCTTTCCGAAGAGAAAAAATCCGACCTTGAATTTGAAGCTAAAAAAATTCTTCTTGATTCCATTATCTCTTGCTCCGGAAAAGAGCTGGAAGAAATAAAATCGGAACTTAACAACCTCAAAAAACTGGGAGATGAAGATGGAAAAATAAGAGAAGTTTTTCTCCTGAAAATAGATGAGTTTTTCAAATTTTTTGAAGAAAAAAATAACGTCTTTAAAGAAATAAAAGACGACCGGGAAAAAATAAAAGAACTTGCCAAAGAGATTCTTGATTGGCGCCAAAATGTTTATTCTCCCCTTATTAAAAAAGTGGTGAATTTTACTTATTTCTTCAAACAAAAAAATATTATTGGAACTGCCGAAGTCCGGCTGGCTAAAATTTCCTCTTCTCTTAAGAAAATGCTTTCTATCGAAAATAAAGAAATAAATAACCTTCTTTCAAGCTCATCTAAAAAAATAAGCGCCGCTTCAGAACTGAACAACAAAGCTTATTCTTTAATTAATGAAGACTTTAAAAAGTTTATTGAAGAGACATCTGCCACTTCCACTCCCGATGCTTTAATTTCTAACCAAGAAGTAAAAGGGGAAGATAAAGAAACATCCGAAAAAACTGAAGAAAAAGAAGAAGTGAAACCGGAAGAAGAAAAAGAATTTGCCGATAAGCTTATCAAAGAATCACTTGATAAAATAAAAGAAGCTTATCAGGATTTTTTTAAAGTCAGTAAGTCCGTTGAAAAAATATTAGGTTTTTAACTTTTTATAAAAAAATTCCTCCGTCTAAAGCGGAGGAATTTTTTATTAGTTTGCCTAATTTTTCGTTTACTTTACTGCATCCTTCAAAGCTTTTCCAGCTTTGAATTTCGGAACTGTTGTCGCCGCAATCTGGATTTTTGCTCCAGTTTTGGGATTTACTCCCATTCTTGCAGCTCTCTTTGAAGCTTTGAAAGTTCCAAAGCCGGCGATCGCTACCTCCTCTCCGTTTGAGAGTTCCTTTGTGATAGCGTCAAAAACAGCGTCAACCGCGGTTTTGGCGGAAGTTCTTGTTTCCAGTCCCGCCGCCTCCATTACTACATCAACCAATTTTTCCTTATTCATTGAGAAATTTTAAAGTTTAAAAGCTAAAACGACCTTTCCTGCTTTTCTAATTATGGCTTGATTATAGCATTTCCTGAATAAAAAAGCCAAATTCCTCAAAAACCTTAAAATCCAAACGGTCTTTTTTACAAAGAAAAATATTTACCCCGTATTTTATCGGGGCAATATTATCACCCCACCCTCCTCTTTTATTTAACTTTCTACCAGTAAAAATTAAATGATTTTCTTCTCTTATTTTGCGTATTCCACCGCTCTCATCTCCCTTATTACATTCACTTTTATTTCTCCCGGATATTTAAGCTCTGATTCTATTTTTTTAGCGATATCTCTTGCCAGTGTCAGCGCTCCAAAATCGTCTATTTTTTCCGGAATCACAAACACTCTCAGCTCTCTTCCTGCTGAAATAGCGTAAACATCGCGCACTCCGTTAAAGCTCTTAGCCACTTGCTCTAATTCTTCCAACCGCTTTATAAAGTTCTCTACCGTCTCTCTTCTTGCTCCCGGCCTTGCCGCCGATAAGGCGTCTGCCGCAGCCACCACAAAAGCTTCCGGCACAGAATATGGATAATCATCGTGATGCGATTCCATCGCTCTGATCACTTGTTCGTCTATATTGTATTTTTTCAATATCTTTCTTCCGATTTCCACGTGCGTTCCTTCCACTTCGTGGTCTATCGCTTTCCCAATATCGTGAAGCAAAGCCGCCTTTTTGGTTATCTCCGCGTTTAATCCAAGCTCTGACGCAATCATTCTCGCGATATGCGCCATTTCCACTGAATGATTCAAAACATTCTGCCCATAACTTGTTCTGAAATATAATCTTCCGAGCAGCTGGATTATTTCTTTCGGCAAATCATAAACCCCCACCTCAAGAGCCGCTTCTTCTCCCTTTTCCTGCATTCTTTTTGCCAGTTCTTGCTTGGCTTCTTCCACTTTCTCTTCTATTTTTGCCGGCTGTATTCTTCCATCCTTTAAAAGTTTATCAAGAGCTATTCTCGCTATTTCTCTTCGCATCGGGTCATAAGAAGAAAGCACCACGCTGTCCGGCGCTTCATCAACTATCAACTCCACTCCGGTCATTCTCTCTATTGTTCTTATATTTCTCCCTTCCCGTCCGATGATTTTTCCCTTTAAATCCTCGTCCGGCAAATGATAAACGCTTGTTGTCATCTCCGAAATATTTGACCTTGCGTATCTCTGAATTGAAGAAGTTATGATTTCCAAACTCTTTTTTTCTATTTCCTCTCTTCTTTCTTTTTCTAGTTTTTGCGACAATATCGCCAAATCTTCTCGACTTGCTTCTCTTATCTCTTTCATTAATTTTTCTTTCGCCTCCTCTCTCTTCATTCCCGCCGCCTTTTCTAATTCCTCCGCCACTCTTCCTTTCATTTCTTCTATCTGCTGTTTGGCCAATTTCAACTTTTCCACATCCTGAACTATTTTCACTTTCTGTTTTTCCACTTCTTTTGTTCCTTCTTCCAACTGGTCTTCTTTCTTTAAAATCCTTTCTTCCATTTTATCAAGCTGGGCCTTTTTCACCCTTTCCTCCTCCTTTGCCTCTTCTAAAATCTGCACTGCCTTTTCTTTGGCTTTTAAAACCAAATCTTGCGCGTTTGTCTGCGCCTCCTCTATTCTCTTTTTTGCCGTCTGTTCCGCCGTTCCCGTCAAATAAATAGAAATCAGCCGGTTAAGAAAAAATCCGATTATCGCCGAAACCGCCGCCAGCCCCGCCAAAAAAACCAAGTTATTTTCTAAAATCATAAAATTTAGCGCCCCTTAAGCGTTTTTCTGAAAGATAAAAATAAGAAAATGTTTAATTTCGCCCTCCTATGAAGTTTAAAACTTTTTTAAAAGCAGCTCTTTTTTCCTTTTTTAGTAAGGTTAAAAATTGCTTTAAAGAATTCCTTGCAAAAAACATAAATTTATTTTTTTTCCAGAAACCGCAAGCTAAGAAGCTCGTTTAATTTCTTTTTTCAAAATGACTCTTTTAAAATATGATACAATAATAATATACTAATTATTCCCTTCTTGTCAAAAATCGGCAATTTATGAAAAAAAATCTTGTTCTTTTAATCTTAGACGGTTGGGGTGTCGGAAAAAGGGAAGAAAACAACCCTCTCCACTCAGCCGATCCCAAAACCCTTGAATATTTAAAAAGAAATTTTCCGGGTGGCTCCCTTCAATCTGCCGGCATTGCCGTCGGCCTCCCTTGGGGAGAACCGGGCAATAGTGAAATCGGCCATCTCTCGATTGGCGCTGGAAAAATTATTTATCAATCATATCCCCGCATCTCTCTCTTTATAAAAAGCGGCGAATTTTTTAAAAATGAAAAAATTCTCGAAGCTATAAAATCCGCCAAAGAAAAAAATGCCGGTCTTCATTTCGTCGGACTTTTAAGCTCTTCTAATATTGATTCTTCCTTTGAACACCTTGAAGCTTTGATTAAAATGGCCGATTCGGAAAACGCTTCTTACTCTCTCCACTTGTTTACTGACGGCAAAGATAGTCCGGCTAAATCCGCCGCCGCTCTGATAAAAAAGCTTCCCGACCCAAGCAAAGTTTCTTCTCTCTCCGGCCGCTTTTACGCTATGGACGAAAATGAAAACTGGGACCGCACTGAAAAAGTTTACAAAACCTTAACCGGCCAGAATAAAATTTCAAAAAGTGTTCCGGAAATTCTTGAGTCCGCTTACAGCCGCAACTTAAGTGATGAATTTGTTGAATCGTCTCTTGTTGGAGAAAATCCGCAAATAATAAAAGACAACGATTCCGTTATTTTCTTCAACTTCAGCGAAGACAGCTCTTGGCAGCTCGCCTCTTCTTTTATCGATAAATCATTTGAAGAATTTACCCGTCTTCCGCTCAAGGATATTTCTTTTGTTACTTTTACCGAATATGACCCCGGTTTTTCCGCTTCCGTCGCCTTTCCTCAAGATTCCATAAAAAATCCTCTTGGAAAAATCATTTCCAACCAGGGAAAAACCCAAATTAAAATCGGAGAAACTTTAAAATATTATCCTCTTACTTATTTTCTGAACGGTTTTAACGAAAAGCCTTTTCCAAACGAATATCGGGTTCTCGTTCCTTCTAACAGCACCCCTCACCAGGAACAGTTTCCCGCTATGCGCGCCTCGGAAATCACCGCTCGCGCCATTCAATCCATTAATGAAAATGTTTTTAATCTGATTGTCGTCAACTATGCCAACTTTGATATTATCGGCCACACCGGCAATCTCGCGGCTGCTAAAAACACTGTCAAAATAATAGATGACGAAGTTAATAAAGTTATCCGTTCCGCTATGGAAAGCGACACTCCCGTTATTTTAGTCGGCAGTCACGGCAACATCGAAGAAATGGTGGACCCGGAAACCGGCTTACCCGAAACTAAAAATACTAAAAATTCTGTCCCTTTTATTCTCATAGCTCGCGAATATGAAAGAAAAAAAAGCGAAAGCGAAGTCTCTTCCGAAGAATCAACCACTGTCGGTCTTCTTTCTGATGTCGCTCCAACCGTTCTTGAACTTTTGGGAGTGGAAAAACCGAACGATATGACCGGACAAAGTCTGCTAAAATACATAATAAGATGAAAATCATCTCTAAACTCTTTCTTTCGCTTTTAACTAATATTGTTGCCATCTTGATTGCCAATCGCTATCTTTCCGGCTTTGAAGTTAAAGAAAATTTGGAAGCTCTTTTTTCTTTAGCCGGAGCTCTCGCCTTGATTAATATCTTTCTGAAACCTTTAATAAAGTTTTTTCTCTCTCCTTTTATCTTTATTACTTTTGGAATTTTAAGTTTTTTTATCAATGCCGGACTTCTCTACCTTCTTGACTTTTTGAGCGATGACATTAAAATCAATTCGATAAGCGATCTTTTGGTTGCCACTGTCATTTTCAGCGCTTTAAGCCTGTTAATCGGCTTTTCCGCTAGATCTGTCTATAAAAAATGATTACTACCCTTCAAATAATTTTCTCAATAATTCTCGTTGCTCTCGTTCTGATTCAAGAAAGGTCATCCGGTCTTTCTGGAACTTTCGGGGGAGGCGAATCGGCTTTTCGCGGGAGAAGAAGAGGCGTGGAAAAAATAATTTTTATTTTAACCGTCGTTTCTCTCGTCTGTTTTGTGATTTTATCGATCTTAAACGTTGTGGTATAAAGCTAAAGCCATTGTCAGAAATTTAAAGCCTTCTGAGTGGAAGCTTTTTTTGACTTTTTTCTTTGTCTCCCTCGCTTCCCTTATTTTTCTTGGTTTTATTCTTTTCAATAAATTTACTGTTCCCGTCCCTCTAAAAGGCGGACTTTTTACGGAAGGAATTGTCGGTCAGCCGGTTTTTGTTAACCCCATCATTTCCGGCAATAATGACGCCGACCGCGACCTCATTTCTCTTATCTTTTGCAACGCCTTTGAAGTGGCGGAAAAAATAGAACCGACTAACAACAATCAATCCTGGCAAATCCGGCTGAAAGATAATCTCTTTTGGCACGATGGTGAAAAACTAACAAGCGACGATATTATTTTCACTTTAAATAAAATTCAGGACCCGGAATTTCATTCTCCCTTGAGCGCCACCTGGCAAGGCATCGTTATGAATCGCGTCAGCGAATTGGAAATTTCCATCAAACTGAGTTCTCCTTACGCTTTTTTTGAAGAAAATTTGAAAAAGCTTTATATTATTCCCAAACATATTTATGCCGACATTCCCTTAAACAACTGGCGGCTCTCTGATTATAATCTCCAGCCGGTCGGCTGCGGCGCTTATAAGTTTGATTCCTACAAAAAGAAATCAGACGGCTTCATCACTAAATATTCTCTCGTTGCTAACGATAAATATTTTAAATCCTCTCCTTTTGTCGAAAATTTGGATATTAATTTCTATACCAGTTTGAAAAAGGCCAGTGAAGATTTTAATTTTGCTAAAATCGACGGCTTGGGCGGACTCACTAAAAGTGAATATGATTTTATTTCCCGCTCCAACAATATCTATAAAATGGCCACCCCCCGCTATTATGCCGTTTTTATGAACCAAAGTGTCAACCCCGCCCTGCAGGACAAAAATGTCCGCCTTGCTCTTGATGCCGCCGTCAATAAAAAAGATTTGATTGAAAAAATATTCGGCGGCTGGGCCGACCCCATCTTTGGTCCCATCACTCCCAATTTTATCGGCCGAAATATCAGTGAAGTTTCCAATAACGAAGCTCTTGAAGCCAAAGAAATTCTCGAAAATTCCGGCTGGAAACTGATTGAAAATGAAGTCCGCGAAAAGAAAATAAAAAATAAGACCGTTTCCCTTGAATTTAATCTCGTTGTTCCGGAAGTGGATTTTTTGGTTAACACTGCCAACTATCTCGAAAAAGCTTGGCGGGAAATCGGCGTCAAAACTAACATCATCATTATTTCTCCCGAAGAAATAAATAACGACGCTATCAAAAACCGCAATTACGAACTTCTGATTTTCGGTAATATCCTGGGAGGCAGTCCCGACATTTTTTCCTTCTGGCATTCTTCGGAAAAACTGCACCCCGGATTAAACCTTTCTTTATTCGAAAATAAAACTGTCGACAAACTGATTGAAGAAATCAGAAAAACCTCTGATGAAGAAGAACGGATAGGCGACCTTTCCGCTCTCCAATCTCTTATTGGCAAAGATGTCCCCGCCGTCTTTCTTTATTCTCCTTACTATGTTTATATCACTTCAAAAAATCTAAACGGTTTTGGAACAAAACTTATTATCACTCCTCCTAGTCGCTTTGACGACATCAACAACTGGTTTGTTAAAACCGCCCGTGAACTAAAATAGCTTTGACACTCCTTCATTCTTCTCTTAGTATTTAAGCAAGTTCTTTTTTTATTTTCGGGGATGTGGCGGAACTGGTATACGCGTACGCTTCAGGAGCGTATGGGCTCACACCCATGGGAGTTCAACTCTCCCCATCCCCACATCATTTTTACTCAGAGTAAAAATGATGTTCCGATCATATCGGAACATCAGAATTTAAATTTTAAAACCCAATCTTCTCTATCTTCCCACTGTTCTTTTTATAAAAAAGCGGCTTCTTTTTAGAAACCGCTTTAATAAATACCCAAGTCTTATTCCTTAAGATAGTTCTTCCACGTTTCAGGAGACTCATTAAAAGGCTTCCCATATCCCGATCCCGCAAAATAACATCCCACCCTTTTCTTAAGTCTCGAAAACAACAAAGGAAATTGTCTTAAAACTCCGCCAATAATTTCCTCCGGCGTCTGCTCCCGCTGTTTCAAAAGCCCCTTCTTATCTGTTTTCATCTTCTTTTCCTTTCTGATAGTGTTCTAAAACTACTATACCACTTATAAGAGAAAAATCATCTTTTTTACTTTTTCTTTTCTTCGTATACTATTAGCTTAAACTATGATTATTTTCCTCTACGGTCCCGACTCCTACCGCCGCCAAAAAAAAGAAAAGCATATCGTTTCTAAATATCTGGAAAAATTTGCCGGCTTTTCTTTCAAACGATTTGATTTTAAAGAAAAGGATAATCAAGAAGACTTTTTTTCCTTCAAAGATTTTTCCGGCTCCCAATCCCTTTTTGAAACTTCCAAGCTTTGCGTTATAAAAAATCCTTTTGAATCGGACTTTCAAAAGGACTTTAAAAAAATCCTTGAAGCCAATTTAAAAAATGATAATTTTATCATTATTATTTCTCACTCCTCTCTGCCCCCTAAGCCTTTTTCTTTTCTCCTTTCTCCTCCTGTAAAATCTGAAAAAATCGACCTCTTGAAAGATGATTCTTGGAAAAATTTTATTTTGGAAGAATCTCTAAATCTCAATCTTTCCTTTGACGAACCTTCTTTAAAAATAATTTCTGAAACTTTTTCCGGCGATTCTTGGGGTCTTGTTTCGGAACTTGAAAAACTCTCCCTTATCCGCCAAAAAATAGATGCCTCACTTTTACGAAAAATCGGCCTTTCTAAAAACTACGATTTTTTTTATCTCCTTAAAAATCTTTCCGAAAAAGAAATTGGCAAGCGTCTTTCTGCTCTTGAACTCCTTTTTATTCAAAAAGAAGACCCGGGAAAAATTTTAAACTCTCTCGCTTACCAAAATGGCGCGAAAAAATCTAAACTGGCCGAAGCCGACTTGGATGTAAAATCCGGCCGTTTGGAATACGAAGAAGCCCTGCTTCAACTGGTTTTATAATCAAAAAAACAGCTTCCGCTGTTTTTTTGATTTCTGTTTTTTCAACTAACGAACTAAAAAACTAATTTATCTCGTGAAATTCGCTTTAGCAACTATTTCACTGGGACTGCTATTTTCTTGGCTAATCTTGACTTCAACCTCGCCGCCTTGTTCTTTTTTATCAAATTTATTTTAGCTGCTTTGTCTATTTTTTTATAGATCGCCGGAAGTTTGGCCTTTGCCTCGTCTCCTTTCCCCGCTAACGCTATTTTTTTGTATTCTTTTATCGCCGCCTTTAAAGCGTCCTTTTTGACAAGATTAATCGCCCTGTTTTTTTTATTTTTTCTTAAAGCCCTTTTGGCTGTGCTGGTATTTGGCATACCCGTACATAATACAGAACTTTTTAAAAAAAGCAAATATAAAAAAAACCTGCGGTTTCTCGCAGGTCATTTTAAAACATTTTTAAAGCTCTTCAAACTCCCTCATTTCAGTTGCAATCATTCCGGCCTCAAGAGCAACCTCATATGGAATCCCAGAGAAAGAAGGCTTTGAATGTGATTTTAATTCTTCCGCTTCCTCCAACCTCCTCAAAACCTCCGCCTCTAATTCATTTTTATTTTTTTCCATCAACCCATACTCAAGTCGAGACACCCCAACAAAACCTTCTACTCTCGCTACTTTACAAGCTGATACCACCTCCATCAATCTTTTTACTAAAATCTCATTACTAAGCGAAGCTAAATCCTGTAATTCAGCCATTTTCCTTCTCCCTTCGTCTCGCCGTAGTTTTTAGCTTAGGCGGACTTTATCTCGCCATGGGCGGATTTCATTTTTTAACTAACCTAATTCTAAGCCAAATATATACATATTTCCTAAACCTGTCAACTTCTAAAAAGATGAGAAACTCCGACGCAAGGTCGGAGTTACATTATTATCACCTCCTCCCCCTCTAAAAAAGTTTTTACTAAAACCAAAAACATTCCTAAAAACAGCCTGTCCGTCTTTGATGGAATTGGTGATTAGCCCTGTTTTGAAGGATTGTTTTTGGTTTTAATATTTATTTCTCCTTAATTTAAACCAATTCTTTATAATTTATAAAACAAAAACATCTCTGAAAAATGATGGCGATTAGCCCTGTTTTTCAGAGATGTTTTTGTTTTTTTACAACCCGTTCTCTTAATAAAGTCCCTTTTAAACTAATTCCTTTAAAACTTTAAAATCCTCCTTCAATGCCTCAATCATTGTTCTGTTATAAACCGCCACGGCCGGATGATAAAGCGGCGCTATTTTTACCGTTCCATAAGGCATAATCGTTTCATAAACTTTTCCCCTCGCCTTGCTTATTGGTTCCACCATTTCCGCTAGTCCATATCTTTCCATTATATAAACCATCGAATATCTCCCTAAAGTCGCTATTATCTCTGGCTTTATAATCTCCACCTGTCTGTCTAAAAACGGCGCGTAAAGCCTTATTTCCTCCGGCAACGGGTCGCGGTTATTTGGCGGACGGTCTTTCACAATATTTGTTATATAAACCTCTTCCCGCTTTATTCCGGCCGATTCTAAAAGCTCATCTAAAATTTTCCCCGCCGCTCCGCAGAAAGGCCTGCCCGTCTCCGCCTCGTTTTTTCCGGGCGCCTCCCCGATAAACATAATTTTGGAAAAATGGCTTCCCTCCCCGATTACCGGTTTTACTCTCGTCGCATAAAGCGGCGATTCTTTCAAATTTATCACCTCGTCTCTTATCTTTTTCATCGCCTCATATCTTTCTTGTTTTTCTTTTTCGCTTATTTCCATACCTAAAATATATCTCTCTTTTCCCCCTCTTTCCACTCCTTCCTTCCTTCTCTCCCACCCCCACTCTCTAAAATATAAGTCAAGCCAACTGGCAGTCTTGAAAAATTTTCGCGATTCGCGGTTTTTTGAAAGACTGCCAGTTGGCTTTAATAATTCAAAAATGCTAATTATTACCTTCTTTTATACAAATTAGAAATTCTTAACCAGCCATTATATAATATCCTTATGTATTTGCCTGTCTTCATTATTCAATCCTTCTTTCTCCGCCTCTTTCTATTTTTTAAACATTGGTACTCTGACGGCTTTTTTTTCTTCATTAGAAAAACAATTTTCATCTTGGCGTTTTTTGACAGCTTCTTTGCCGTCAAAATAACTACCCTCAACCTCTTTCAGCCTCTTTTTCAAGACTACACTCTCCTTGGGCGCCTGATTGGTTTTCCTTTTAGAATAATTCTTCTCTTTTTCGGTCTTTTGCTTTACATCATAATCATTTCTCTTGCTGTTATCCTCTTTCTCCTTTGGTCGATTCTCCCTCTTTTAATTATTTTAAAATCATCCGAAATATTTTTTCCAGCGCTGAACATTTTAAATTTCAAAAACTATGAAATCTGATTTCGAAATATATTTTAAGAATCCGCGCCTCTCTATGTCTTTTTTGGAAAGAATTCTTTTCCGCGTCATTTCCTATATTTTTTACAGCCTGCTTATCGCTTTCGTCGCCACCGTCTTTTTTTCTAAAATCTCTTACCTCTTCTGGCCCGCTCTCGGCCTTTTTCTTTTTCTTCTTGACCGCTCTTTCCACTTGAAAAAAGCTGAAAAAAATTTTCTGAATTGCAAAAAAAGTCCTATAAATTCCTCTCTCTTTCTCACTTCCCGTTCCTTAAACGCTCTTGAAGCTTGCCTGGATAAATCTCTAATTTCTAAAGAAAGTTTTTCTTTAAACCTCTTTGAAAACTTGATTCAAAAAAGAGAAATATCCGAATCTCTCTCTCGTCTCGAATCGCCTCAAAAAGAGCTCCTCTCAAAAACAATCAGTTTAAGAGAAACCGCCAAAACTTCTAGAGAAGAAATATATCTTGATTTGGAAAAAATTTGTGTTGCCTCGGCAAAAAGCGCCCTCCAAAATAAAAATTCCTTCATCGAAATTCATGATCTTTTTATGGGTATTCTTCTTTCCGAAAACGAAAAAATTAAAGAAGCTCTTTCTTTTTTTTCCCTTCTTCCAGAAGATATTAATAAAGCCATAATCTGGAATGCCAATAAAAAGCGTCTTGGATTTTTAAAACGCCTTCCTTCTTCAATTGGCGGTTTTGCTCCCCGCTCTTTTTCTGAAAAACCCATCATTATGAATCGCGCCTGGACTGCCCTTCCCACCCCCGTTCTCGATAAATATTCTACTGATTTGACTTTTCTTGCGAGAAACGAACGTATCGGCCTTCTGATAGGCCATGCCAAAGAATATGACGAGTTGGAAGATATTATTTCTAAGCCTGAAAGACCAAACGCTCTTCTTATTGGAGAAGTCGGCTCCGGAAAATCTACCGTCATCTCCCACCTCGCTTTCAAAATTATAAAAGACGAAGTGGCTGAACCTCTTTTTGACCACCGCCTCGTTTCTCTCGAAATTGGCAGTCTGATTGCCGGCGCTAAAGATGAAGAAATTCAAAAAAGAGTTTCCGACATTATTAAAGAAATTATCGAAGCTAAAAATATTGTTCTCGTTATTGAAAACATTCACAATCTCTTGAAATCCTCTTCGCCCGGTTCGATTTCTATTGCCGACACCCTCATTCCTGCCATCTCCTCCAGTTCCTTTTCTGTTATCGGCACCACTTTTCCGCGTGAATATAAAAATCTTATTGAAAACAATTCCGATTTTTCCGGCGCTTTTTCTCCGATTATGCTTGAAGAAATCACCGATGAGGAAGCTTCCGCTATTCTCGTTTTTGAAGGAATAATTCTTGAAAATCAATATAAAAATAAATTGCTTATTACTATTCCCGCCATTAATAAAGCGGTAAAAATCGCCCGCCAGTATTTTGGAAAAGTTATGCTTCCGGGTAGCGCTTCAAAATTGTTAAAAGAAGCTGCCGCTGACGCTTATCAAAATCGGGAAAAAGAAGTGAATGCTTCTTCCATTGTTAAAATTGCTGAAAGAAAAATAAACGTTCCCCTTCACGACACCACCGCTTCCGAATCGGAAAAACTTATTAATTTAGAAGAAATAATTCATGCTAAATTAATCGACCAAAAAGAAGCTGTCTCTGCCGTCTCTTCCAGTCTCCGCCAATACAGAAGCGGCCTTATTAATCAAGAAGGACCGATCGCCTCTTTTCTTTTTGTCGGCCCGACTGGCGTCGGCAAAACCGAACTTTCCAAAATCATCGCTGAAATCGAATTCGGTTCCAAAAAAGAAATGATTCGCCTTGATATGTCGGAATTTCAGGACAAGCAAAGTTTTTTCCGGCTCATCGGCTCTCCCGATGGGAAAGTTGTCGGCTCCTTGACTGAAGCTATTTCAGAGAAGCCTTTTTCTCTCGTTCTCCTCGATGAGTTCGAAAAATCTCATCCCGATATTTTAAATCTTTTTCTGCAAGTTCTGGACGACGGACGCTTAACCGACAACTTCGGTCGCGTCGTTAGTTTTAAAAACGCCATTATTATCGCCACTTCAAACGCCCATTCCGATTGGATAAAAGAAAAAATCGATTCCGGAGAAAAAATGGAAGAAATTTCTGAAGAACTCAAAAAAAAGCTCACCGCCTTTTTCCGTCCGGAACTTTTAAACCGTTTTTCCAAAATAATCGCTTTTAAAAATCTTTCTCCGGAAGATATCGAAAAAATCGCCGAACTTAAAATCGGCTCTCTTATGAAAGAAATTGAAGAAAATAAGTCCATTGGTATTTCTCTCGGAAAAGATGTTGTGAAAAAAGTTTCCGAGCTTGGTTTCGACCCGGTCTTCGGCGCCCGCCCTTTGAACGAAGCTATTAATGACTATCTTAAAAATCCTCTGGCTGAAAAAATCTTAAGAGGAGAAATTAAAAAAGGAGATAAACTTGAAGCAATTCTGGAAAATGATAAGATTGTTTTCATCTCTAAAAAATTATGAAAACTCAAATTTCTTCCGGCATTATAATCTTCAGACGTTCTGAAGAAGGAATAAAATTTCTTCTCCTTTATCATGGAAACAACTATTGGAATTTTCCTAAAGGAAAAATGGAGGAAAATGAAAGAAGCATTGAAACCGCTTTTCGCGAAGTGGAAGAAGAAACCGGCATTAAATCAATCAATCTTCATCTCATTAGAAATTTCCGCGTTTCTGAAAGATTCACCTTTAACGACCGCGAAAGCAAAGACAAAGTCTTCAAAATCGTCACTTTTTATCTCGCCGAAACCAAGCAAAAAGAAGTTAAAATCGACCCCCGCGAAGAGGGATTCGGTTGGTTTAGATTATCCGAAGCTAAAACCGTTTTAGGTAAGCACAAAAACACTTTTGAAATTCTCAAAAAAGCCGGCCGGCTTGTCAGTAATTTTAATCGTCCTAAAATCTTTCCGAAAAAGAATCCTTTAAAAAAACCTTTTATTCGCAAAAATCCGTTCTTCCGTCTTCCCCCCGACCAAAAACTATAATTTTTCAATTCTGCAGATAGCAGATTAGTTGAAAATTATTTAATTAAACCAAAACTGCCCTTCCGGGCAGTTCTTTTTTTTATTTCACTTCCTCTATAATTTTTTTAAACGCCTCCGGATGCTTTTCCGCTAATTCCGCCAGCATCTTTCTGTTCAAAACTATATTGGCGTTTTTCAGTTTTTTTATGAAAACACTGTAGCTCATTCCATTTTCTCTTGCCGCCGCGCTCACTTTCACCTGCCACAATCTCCTAAAATCTCCTTTCTTTTCTTTTCGTCCTCTGAAAGACCTCGACAAAGCGTGCAATAACGCTTCTTTCGCCGCTCTTTCTTTTGACTTTCTGTCCCATTTAAAACCTTTCGTGAGCTTTAATACGCTCTTTCTTTTTTTATTGGCTGTTGTTCCTCTTTTTACTCTTGGCATATTTTTATTTTATCTTTTTACTCTTTTTTGTATCGCCTTCATCAAATATCCCAGGCCTACCGTTTTTCTTCTTGACTGCTTATATTTTGAAGACTTTTTCGACCGAAAATGAGATGCTCCCATCATTCTTCTTAAAACTTTCCCTGTCTTTGTTGTTTTTACTCTGCTTTTGAATGTTTTTTTCATTTTGTTATTTCTTTGAAATTTGCACATTAAACCCTCTGCCGGCAAACTTTATCGGAGCGGTTATCTTATGCTCCACCGGCACCATTTTTAAGAACTCTTCTAGCTTTCCTCGGGCAAAATCCTTATTTCCTTTTTCTCTCCCCCTCATAAAAAGCTGGATTTCTACTTTATCACCTTTTTCTAAAAATTCAACTACCTTCTTCATTTTTACCTCTAAATCATTTTTGGCCGCCCGTGGTGTTATCCTTATTCCCCGAAGCTCCGAAGTTTTCATTTTTTTTCTTTTTTCCTTCTCGCTTTTTTCCAGTTGATAGCGATATTTGTCAAAACTTATGATTTTGGCAATCTGCGGGCTTGTTTCTCCGCTCACTAAAACTAAGTCTAGCCCCCTTTCCTTCGCCAAATTGATCGCCTCCTCCTTTTTCATCACGCCCAGATTTTCTCCTTGGTCGCCAATAACTCTTAGCTCTTCCGCTTTTATTTCTTCATTTGCTAAAGGCCCCCTTCGAAAGAATCCTCCTCTAAAATTTCTATTTTGCAATTTTTTGTTTTTTTATTTTCTAACTTTATAAAATTTAAACTTTTCCCTGGTGGAGATGATGGGATTTGAACCCATGTCCGATTTACGACTGATAAAAATTTCTACATGGCTTAGGCGCGCTCTTTTTTTTACAAACAAAACTTGAAGCGCGTCAGAAAATTCTGTTTGTTCGGCTTTTATTTTTTCTCCTTCCCATAAAACCGAGAAAAGAGTCGGAAAAGCCTGAATTTTTTTTCGCTCCTCTTACCTCTTCAGGCAAAAAGAAAGAGTGAGCGGCCGCCTATAAAAGACGGCTTCCAAGCTTAAGCAAAAGCAAAAGCTGGCTGCCTATTAAAGTTGGCACTTTTCTTTTTTGAAGATTTTGAGGATCTTCAATCCTGCCTGCCATTTCTACCGTCCTTAAATCGTCGATTCCTTACATCCCCATTTTTCCGGTTAAATCTTTTTAACTGGATATTCGGTTTATTCCCGAATTCTTTTCAATATTCTTTTCATTTCTTTCTTTACTTCCTCTTTCTTTATCTTTTCTCTCTTATCCTGCTTCTTTTTTCTTCTGGAAAGTCCAAGTAGAATCTTAACTTTTCCGGATTTATCATACACTTTTAATGGCACAAGTGTCAACCCTCTCTCTTCCACGTTTTGCGCCAATCTTTCTATCTCTTTTTTATGCAAAAGCAGCCGTCTCGTTCTTTGCGGGTCATAACCTTCTAAGGCGTTTTTTGGCTGATACAAAGGAATATCCGCTCCGACAAGGTAAATCTCCCCTCCCCTTATTATCGCGTACGCTCCGGTCAAGTTCATCCTTCCCTCTCTCGCTGATTTTACTTCCCCTCCTAAAAGCTCTATTCCCGCTTCAAATTCGTCTAAAATCTCATAATCAAACCTCGCCTTTCTGTTTTCTGCTAATGCCATACCTAAAATATAGCAAAATCGGCTGTTTTCACAAATGAAGCTCCACGGCCATAAAGCCGTGAAGCTTCACCTCGCCAAAGGTGGGGTTTATTAAATCTTTATCGCTTTATCCCCGCGCGTTAGCGCGGGGATTTCGCAGAGATTTAATAAAAAAGCGGCCCCTCTCGAAACCGCGAATATCAATATCGGAAATTCATAAATAAAAATTTCCGGCCATTTCTCATGAAATAAGATAATTAAGATAATTTTGAAAACAACACCCAAAACAAAAGATACAAAGAAAAAAAATCCTAGAACAACAAAAACATAAAGAATAAAACCTTTCTTCTTTCTCCTTTCAGTATTTTATATGAGGATTTTCTAACGGCATGTCGTGAACTATCGGCCCTTTACTCTCTACTTCTTTACTCCCACATTTTGGACAATTATATTTTATTGGTACTTCTTTTTCCGTCAATCCATAAAACTCGTGCCCGCATTCTTTGCACTTCCATTTCCAGTTAGATTGTGAAAACATTTTTTCTTTCTCCCTTTCATTTTTTATTCTCAAACTTCTGCTTGTTTTATACTCTTTTTATTTAAACTCGTCAATCTTAACAAAACCCTTTGTTTATAATAGAATAAAGCCACCATGTCGGAAGAAAAAAAAAATAAAAGCCTGCCCGAACTTGAAAAAGAAATCCTCGCTAAATGGGAAAGAGAAAAAATCTTTGAAAAATCCCTTAAACAAAACGCCAAAAACAAAACCTTCGTTTTTTACGAAGGTCCCCCGACCGCAAATGGCAAACCCGGTCTTCATCATGTCTTAGCCCGTTCTTATAAAGACATCATTTGCCGCTACAAAAATATGCGCGGATTCAATGTTCCCCGCCGAGCCGGCTGGGACACACACGGCCTTCCGGTTGAACTCCAGGTTGAAAAAGAACTCGGTTTGAAAAGCAAAAAAGAGATTGAAAATCTGGTTCCGAAAGATAAAACGGAAAGCATAAAAAAATTCAACGAAAAATGCCGCGCTTCCGTTTGGCAATATAAAGAACTCTGGGAAAATCTCACAAGCAGAATGGGTTTTTGGCTTGATACTGAAAATCCTTATATCACCTACAAGCCAGAATATATTGAAAGCGTTTGGTGGCTTCTTTCGGAAATTTATAAAAAAAATCTTCTCTATCAAGGACACAAAATAATTCCCTGGTGCCCTCGCTGCGGCACCGGTCTTTCCAGCCACGAACTTGCCCAAGGTTATAAAATCGTTAAAGACAATTCTGTTTTTTTGAAGTTTAAGCTCCTTCCCGGCCAAAAAATCGGCGACTTTAGAATCGGCAATAAAACTTTTATTTTATCTTGGACCACCACTCCTTGGACTCTTCCCGGAAACGTCGCCTTAGCTGTCGGAAAAAAAATAAAGTATTCGCTTTTAAAGTCTGTTGATGGCGAAGAAGCCTTTATTGCTTCTCCTCTTTCTGATAAAAATATTTTTACTGGAGAAAAAATTAGAGAATTTTCCGGCGCCGACTTGGTTGGCTTAAAATACGAACCTCTTTTCAAAATAAAAGAATTGCAATCAGAAAAATCTTATCAGGTTTATCCCGCCGATTTTGTCACAACGACTGACGGCACCGGCGTCGTCCACACCGCCGTTATGTATGGCGAAGATGATTATCGCCTCGGCCAAGAAGTCGGTCTCCCCGAAGTTCATACCGTCGACGAGTCCGGTCACTTTAAAGATTTTGTTCCGGAACTGTCCGGCCTTTTCGTTAAATCAAAAGAAACCGAAGAAAAAATAATTGCTTATTTGAAAAAAAATAATTTCTTTTTGTCGGAAAATCTTTACGAGCACGACTATCCTTTCTGCTGGCGCTGCGACACTCCGGTCATTTATTTCGCCCGCTCCTCTTGGTTTATTAAAATGTCTTCTTTAAAAGACGCTCTCTTAAAAAATAACGAAAAAATCAACTGGATTCCTTTTCACATCAAAGAAGGCCGTTTTGGCGAATGGCTGAAAGACATCAAAGATTGGGCGCTCTCAAGAGAAAGATATTGGGGCACACCTCTTCCCATCTGGCAATGCCATAAATGCGGACAAGAAAAAATAATCAGCTCTTTAAAAGAGCTCGCCGATTCTCCCCTTCCTTCAAAAAACTCTTTTTTTGCCATCCGCCACGGCGAAGCTCTTTCTAATAAAAACAAATTCAATTCCTCTTGGCCTGAAAAAACAGCCAATTCTCTTACTAAAAAAGGCCGTCTTCAAGTTGAAAAATCCGCCGAAAAATTAAAGAAGTTGAATATCGATATTATTTTTTCTTCTGACTTAAAAAGAGCCAAAGAAACCGCCGAAATTATCAAAAAATCCCTGAAAATAAAAACTTTAATTTTTGACAGACGTCTTCGCGAAACCGATTTTGGAGAATTAAATGAAAAATCCGCTTCTTCTTACAAAAAGCTTTTTTCTTCTTTTAAAGAAAAATACGAGCAGTCCCCGGCAAACGGAGAAAATCTGAATCAAGTCAGAAAAAGAATAATGAAAGCTCTGAAAGAAATCGACAAAAAATATGACGGCAAAAATATTCTCATCGTCGGGCACGAAGACCCTCTTCGCGTTCTCGCGGAATCTTTAAGCGGAAACAATCTTAAAGTTAAAGATTTTTTTCTGAAAAATGCCGAATGGAAACCTCTGCCTTTTAAAAATATTCCTTTAAACGACGACGGATTTCTTGACCCGCACCGCCCTTTTATCGATGAAATCAAAATTCCTTGTTCTTGCGGCGAAAAAATGAAAAGAATTCCGGAACTTGTCGACGTCTGGTTTGATTCCGGCGCTATGCCTTTTGCCGCCTCTGGTTATCCTTTCAAAAATAAGGACCTGATTGATAAGAAAAAAATTTTCCCTGCCGACTATATTTCGGAAGCTATGGATCAAACCCGCGGCTGGTTCTACACTCTTCTTGCCATCTCCACCCTTCTTGAAAAAGGCGCTCCTTATAAAAACGTCATTTCTCTTGGCTTGATCAACGACAAAAACGGCAAAAAAATGTCCAAGTCCCGCGGCAATATCGTCGACCCTTGGGAAATGTTTGATAAATACGGCGCCGATTCTGTCCGCTGGTATCTTTTCACTTTAAACGACGCTGGTGAAACTAAAAATTTTAACGAGGACGACCTAAAAAAAGTCTCGCTTAATGTTTTTAATATCGTCAAAAATTGCCTTCTTTATTTGAAAACTTACGGCTCTCTTTCTGGGTCAGTAAAAAAATTCACTAATCCTCTGGATTTATGGCTCACTTCCCGCGTCTCTAAAACCATAAAAGAAACGGAAGAACTTATTGAAAAATATGACATTCCTCCGGCTGGCAGAAAAATTGAAGAACTTTTAAGCGATATCTCCCGCTGGTTTATCCGCCGTTCCCGCTCAAGGTTTCAAATCGCTTCAGGCAATTTGTCCCGACGTTTCGGTCGGGACCGCCTTGACGCTTCTTTTGCCCTTTATAATTCTCTCCTCGCCCTAAGTAAAATTATGGCTCCTTTTGCGCCTTTCTTTTCCGACTATCTTTATCTCTCCCTTAATTCCCTTAAAAAAGAATCCGGTTTCAAAAATTCCGTTCATCTTTCTTCTTGGCCAAAAGCTGAAAAATTTAACGAAAAGCTTTTAAAAGAAATGACTCTTGTAAAAGATTGGTCCAGCCTCGGCCTTGCCGAACGCTCTGCTTTAGGCATCAAAGTCCGTCAGCCTCTTTCTGAAATGAAAATAAAATCAGCGGAAAAAATATCCGCCAATCTTCTCGAAATTCTAAAAGACGAAGTCAACGTTAAAAAAGTATCTTTCGAAAATAATCTTCCTGACAAAAAAGAAGTTTGGCTTGATTTGAATATCACTCCCGAATTGAAATCCGAAGGCCTCGTTCGTGAATTCATCCGCCTTATTCAATCTCTCCGCGGTGAAGCCGACTTAAAGCCTGGTGAGCTTGTTAATCTTTATATTGAATCCGCTCCCGAAAATCTTTCCTCTATTTTTTCTGCCAAAGAAAAAGAAATCTGTTCCGCCTGCTCCCTTAAAAAAATCTTTTATTCAAAAGCTAATACTCAAAGAATCAATAAAACCTCCCCTTTTGAAAACTTCGGCGAAATCTCTGTTTCTCTAAAATAAAACTCCACGGCCTTACGGCCGTGGTTTCTTCAAGTTTCACCCCGCCCTAGGCGTGGGTTTATTAAATCTTTACCGCTTCAAACCCCTTAAGATAGCGCGCGAAGTTTGAAGCGGAGATTTAATAAAAAAGCCCGGAAAAATTTCCAGGCTTTAGAGTTCTTTGCTTTTGGTTTGGCTATATTAAAGCCATGCCAAAATATTCATGAAAACCCAATTCCTTTTCAGCTTCTAAATCCACAATACTTTCCCGCCCATTAAAAATTTTGAAATCTGACATTCTGACTTCATTCCGATAAACAAAATTTTCTTCTTCCACTAACTTTGGCCCTCTCCCCCCTAAAAAAGTACCTCTCTCATAATTCTCCTTTAAAGCCATTTTTAAAAAAGCAATGGCTTCAGCAGGATAACATCCCCCATAAGCCATCCACCACACCGGCTTGTTCTCAAAGAAAATCGTCGTTGTCCCCGCTGAAAAATCGGAATCCGGAGTTATGTAAAACCGGTCAACCACTTTAAAATCTCCATCTCTAAACACAATATCATTACAACCATCGGATGATTCTATCTTTGTTATTTTTTTTCCATCTCGGTGACCGAAATATCTCGCCAACATCCCCTCAAAAAAAAATTCTTTGGCTCCTTCAAGTATTTTTTCTCTGTTCATTTCTTTCTCCTTTTTCTCGCCATAGTTTTAGCGTAAGCGGACTTCTTTAATTTAGCTTCAAAATTCTTCCCATATTATATAACTAAACATAAAAAAGGTCAAATCTTTTTTACTCCTTAAACCAAAAGTTCCTCCGATATAATCAGAGGAGCTATCTTTTTATCATTCTCCATCCCACTATAAAACTTTATCTACTCAACCTATTATCTACTAGCTTTTTCCTTTTAACTTTATAAACTTTAAACTTTTAACTAATTTTCTACACCTCTATTATGACCGGCAATATCATCGGCCGCCTCTTCGTTTTTGTAAATAAGAATTGTCCGATCTGGTCGCGTATCATTCCTCTGAAATAATCCGAATCAACCGGCTGGTCAACCGGCATTCTCCCAAGCATTCCTCTTATCCTTTTTCTCACTTCGTCTAAAATCTCCTTGTTTTCTTTTAGATAAATAAATCCTCTTGAAATAATATCCGGATTTTTCAAAATTCTTCCCGTCTGTTTATCAAGCGTGGTTATGATTACAAGCATTCCTTCCTGCGACAGCATTTTCCGGTCGCGAAGCACCACCTCTCCCACATCCCCCACGCCCAATCCGTCCACCATCACGTAATAAGCCGGCACGGTTTCCGGCAAAATTCCTATTTTCGATTTCTGTATTTCCGCCACCTGCCCGTTATCCATTATTATGCAGTTTTCTTTTTTCATATCCGCTTCCACCGCATTGTTTATATTTGAATATCTCATAAAATAATATCCGTGAATCGGAAAGAAATATTTCGGCTTCAAAATTCTTACTACCGTTTTAATATCTTCTTGAAATCCGTGTCCGCTGGCATGCAAATCCATCAGCATCGAATGATGGATTATCGCTCCCTGCCTCGCTAAATTATCTTTCAAAGTTTGCACGCTTCTCTCATTCCCCGGAATTATGGATGAAGAAAATATCACCATATCTCCCGGCTTTATCCTTATCTGCCGATGCTCGCCGTTTATTATTTTCATCAAACTGGCGTTCGGCTCCCCCTGCGCTCCTGTCGATAAGATTAAAAGCTTATCGTCTCTGTATTTATGAATTTCATCAAGTCCTATCAGAACCCCTTTTTTTGTTTTTATATACCCTAACCCTTGCGCGATTCTTATGTTTTCCTGCATTGACCTTCCGGAAACCGCCACCTTTCTTCCTAATCTATCGGCTATCTGAATCACTTTATATATCCTATCAAGCAGTGAAGCGAAAGTTCCGACAATTATTCTTCCTTTTGCTTCTCTGAATATCTTTTCCAAATTTTGTTCGACAACTTCATCCGAAACCGTTTTCCCCGGCCTCTCCGCGTTTGTGCTATCCATAAAGAGCGAATGAATATTCTCTTTCGCCACTCTCTCAAAATTATCCAGTCCCAGCGGATTTCCTTTTTTGTCATAATTTACTCTGAAATCCCCCAAGTTGCACATGTTCCCCACCGGCGTTTTTAAAATCACCGCTACCGAATCCGGCACCGTGTGCGGCACTCCGAAAAATTTCGCTTCAAAATTATCCGATATCTTAAAAGAATCTCCTTCTTTTACTATTTGAAAATTAAGTTTTACTTTTGCCGGAAATTCTTCCTGTCTTTTAACAATCAGCTCTTTGCTTAAATTAGTGGCATAAATTATCGGATTTCCTATCTTATGGATTATGTAAGGAATCGCCCCGATATGGTCTAAATGCGCGTGCGTGATTATTAAAGCTTTTACCCTTTCTTTGTTTTCCTCTAAATAAGAAACGTTTGGAATAATGAAATCTATTCCCGGCGTTTCTTCCTCTGGAAATTGCAATCCGGCGTCAATTATCACTATTTCGTCCTGATATTCAAAAAACATCATATTTCTTCCCACTTCTTCCAGCCCTCCGAGCGGCACAAAACGAACCGCTTCGTTCTTTCCGGTTGATGCTTTTTTCTGTCTTTTTGAATACTCAAAAACGCCTCTTTCTCCGAATTCTTCGCTCTCTATCTTTTTTCTCATATTTTTTACCCGTTATAAACAAAGCCTGCGGTTGTTTGTTTAAAAACAAAACTTCCGCCCGAAATCTCTTTGTTTAAAGTGAGTCGCTTATATCTTTAATAATAAAGGAGTTAATAAACTTTGCTTCATTATAGCACGCCCGCTGGAAACTTTCAACTTTTTATTCCAATCCATTTATTTAATGATTTTTTTCCTTTTAACTTTATAAACTTTAAACTTTTAACTGACTTTTCTTATTCCTCCACAAAAACCTCTTTTATTGGAATCAAATTTGGGTCCGTTGGTAAAGAAAAATAAATCGTTGTTCCTCGATTCAAAGTCGATTCGGCGTAAATTTCCCCTCCGTGTCTCCTGATTATATTCTTAGCGATATAAATCCCCAGCCCCGTCCCCTCCGTTTGAAACTTCAGCACATTTGTTCCCCTGAAAAACTTGGTAAAAAGCTTTTTCACTTCCTCGGGCGGTATTCCTATTCCCGTATCAGTCACGCTTACCTGTATGAATGGTTTTCCCTCTAATTTTTCAAGTTTTACGGTCACCTCTCCATTTTTTACGTTATATTTTATGGCATTGTCTAAAATATTATCGAGCGCCATTGTCATTCTTTTTACGTCTATTTTCATCTTTAAGTTTTTATCCTGCGGCCGGTCAAAATACATTCTTATTCCGTATTGTTTGGCCGCAATCATTTTTTGCGCCAAAATATTTTCTAAAAATCCGGTAAACTCCACTTCCTCCATCGCGTATCCGAAATTTCCTTCTTCAATTTTTGCCACATCCAGCAAATCATTTACCGTTTTTAAAACTTTCTCCGTTGCCACTCGGCCGTTTTTTATCAGTTCTTTCAAATCATCCGGCAAATTATTTTCCCCCGACAAAGTTTCAAAAGTCCACGAAACCGCATTTAATGGCGTTCGAAGTTGATGAGCCGCCACCGTCACAAACTCGCTTTTTGATTTTCCCGCTTCTATTTCTCTTGTTCTGTCTCTTACTATTTTCATAAATCCCAAAAGTTTTTTGTTTTCATCCGTCATTTTTACCGTCGTCACTCTGAACTCCGCTGTTGGTTCTGAAAAAGACAAATCCACTATCTGCGGAAAAACTCCCGCTTCCGACCGCGTTATCACTACCGGCGCAAGCGACGGAAACATTATCTGCGCCAGTCTCGTGTATCTCGGATTTTGGGCAAACTGCGGCGTAAACTCTTTTCCCATAATCTCCTCTTTTTTTATTAAAAATATCGCTTCCGCCGTCTTATTAAACATCATCACTCTAAAATTAGTGTCATAGGCTATTATCCCGTCATAAAGATTAGTTACCATTCCTTCCAATTGTCTTTTTTCAAACTGCACCGCAAAATTATTTTTTGCCAGTTTAAAACTACTGAAAAATACGATTCCCGCTATTCCTATAAATATCAAAGACGTCACTAAAGATAAATATCCCGGCAGATAAAAAAGTTCTATTCCCGATATTGAAAAAGCTAAAAACAAAAAAATCCAAAACAGCCGCATCTCCGGTTGTTTGAAATAAAAAATCGCCTCGTCCCAAAAATTTTTAAAATCCCCCATCTCTCTCTATTATACCTCACCAAACTTTTTAATAAAAAACCCCGACTTCGCCAACTGGCAAAAATCGGGGTCATCTTTTTTAAGAAATAGTAGTCGCAACAATCTCTTTAAACACTTGTCTTTCCCCTAGCCTCTTCAAAATCTCCCCTTCTAAAACCTCTTGTTCTTTTTTTTGTTTCTCCCTATCTTCTTTTGTCATGTATTCCCAATTTCTCTCATATGTCTCAATTGTGCTAACCAATTTTTTTACCAAATCTAAATCTCTCAATTCACAAACCTGATTTGTTTCCATTTTTCTTCTCCTTTTGTCTCGCCGTAGTTTTTAGCTTAGGCGGACTTTATCTCGCCATAGGCGGATTTCATTTTTTAACTAACCTGATTCTAAGCCAAATCTACACAAATTTCCCAAACCTGTCAATATTTAAAAAGATAAAAAGCTCCGACCTTACGTCAGAACTACTTTACCCCGCCTTTTATAGGCGGGGCTTATTATCACCTTCTACCACCCTTTTAAAATTAAAGAAAAAAACAGCTTCAGAAAATGATGGCGACTAGCCCTGTTTTCTGAAGCTGTTTTTTTCTTATTTACTCCGTTTTTAAAAAAATAATTTATTTTAAACTTCCACTTTTTTCATACTTCCCCAATTTTTTCCTTCCTTTATTTCTACAAGTAGTGGCACGGAAAGTTTAAACGCCTCTTCCATTTCTCTCTTAATCTTTTTAGCCGCTTTTTCTTTCACCTTTTTTTCTACTTCAAATAAAAGCTCGTCGTGAATCGTTAAAAGCACTTTTACTTCTTTTCCCCACCATTCCTCTTTTTCAAGCATCTCCTTCGTTTTTATTATCGCTATTTTCATTACATCAGCCGCCAGTCCCTGCGTCGGCATATTAATCACTATTCTTTCCGCTTGCGCCGCAAATCTCGGTGATAATGACATTAAATCTGGAACCAGCCGGCGTCGTCCGTTTAAAGTTGTCGCATACCCTAAAGTCCTCGCCTCCTTTTTTATATTTTCCTGCCATCTTTTTATTTCTGAAAATTCCTTAAAATATTCTTCAATGAATTTTTTTGCCTCTTCCCTCTTAAGTCCTGAGGATTCCGCAAAAGCATTTACTCCCATTCCATAAACAATCCCGAAATTAAGCACTTTTGCCACACGTCTCTTTTCTCTATCCACCTCTTCAAATGGCACATTAAAAACATAAGATGCCGTCGCCGCATGAATATCTTTTCCTTCCCTGAAAGCTTTTATCATTTTATCATCCCGAGAAAGAGACGCGAGAATCCGAAGTTCCATTTGCGAATAATCAAAACTTACAAGCTCCTTTCCTTCTCCCCCTAAAAACGCTTCTCTTAAAGGCTGGGCTAAATCTCCTCCTTGCGGAATATTTTGCAAATTGGGATGTTCTGAAGACAATCTTCCTGTCGCTGTTCCCGTTTGAATATAGGACGTGTGCAATCTTCCTTTTTTGTCGGTTAATTCAATAATCGGCTCAATATAAGTGGAAAGCACTTTAAATTGCTCCCGATATTCTAAAATAAGCTCGATTATTTTATGTTCGTTTTTTATCCTTATCAGATTTTCATAACTTGTTGACATCGCTCCCCCTGCTGTCTTTCTTATTTTTTTAGCCGCAATATTAAGTTTTTTGAATAAAACTTCTCCCATCTGTTTCGGAGAATTTATATTAAATTCTCCCCCCGCTAATTTATATATTTTTTTTACCAGTTCGTTCACGCCTTCTCGTACTTTCTCTTTTAATCTCTCAAGCTTTTCTTTGTCTATTTCTATTCCCCAATTTTCCATCTCCGCTAAAATTGGCAAAAGCGGCATTTCTATTTCCTTAAAAACTTTCGTTAAATTATTTTTTTTAAGTTCTCCCTCAGCCCATTTATAAGCAAAAAACAAATCCTCTTCTTTGTTTCCCCACTCTTTTTTTAAAAATCTTTTAAAAACATAATCCGGGCTATAATCTCCTACGTCAGAATCTAAAAGCCAGAATGCTATTCCTAAATCAAAATATGGGCCTTCCAATCCTTGTTCTTTTATTATTTCTTTTAAAGAAAATCCCACTTTTATTTTTTTACTTTTTCTTTTTTCCTCCTCTAATTTTTCTCCCTCTAAAATAAATTCTGCTTCTTCTCTGCTTTGCCTTGCGTCAAAATTAAATAATTGCGCCTTGCTTTCTTTCTTTTCAAATAGTCCCTTATTTTCCGCTTTTTTATTTTCCTCGCCCCCTATTCTCTTTATCAAACTTTGAAATCCCATCTCCTCAAAAAAACCTTTTAAATCTTTCTCTTTTGATTCGTTTGTTTTTAAATTTTCTAATCCGCCTAAATCAATCGGCGCATCTCTTTCTATTATCGCCAGCTTTTTGGAAGCCATCGCCTCTTTTTCAAAACCGATAAATTTTTTAAATCTCTTATCTTTCTCGTCTATATTTTTAAATATCCCCTCTATTGTTCCAAATTCGTTTAAAAGCGGCACCGCTGTTTTCGGCCCCACCCCCGGTATTCCTTTTATATTATCCGAGCTGTCTCCCGCTAGCCCCTTATAATCCACTACTTGTTTTGCTTCTACTCCAAACCTCTCTTTTACCGCCTTTTCGTCATAAACCATCATTTCCGTTATTCCTTTTTTAAATGTCTCTACTGTTACATTTTCTTTATCGCTCACGAGCTGTGTCGTGTCTAAATCCCCCGTCAATATGATTATTTTTTCTTCTTTTCCTTTGAATCTTTCCGCCGCCGTTCCGATCAAATCATCCGCTTCAAACCCGGGCAGTTCAAATGTTTTTATTCCAAAAGCCCTGAAAACTTCTTTTGCTTTTATAATTTGCTCTATTAATTCATCCGGCGCTTTCACTCTTCCCGCTTTATATTCCGCGTAATCTTTTTTTCTGTTTGTTTCCTCCGGCCGGTCAAAAAAAGCCGCCGCGTAATCCGGTTTGTATTCTCTAAAAATTTTCATCAAAACGGAAGACAACCCGTAAAGCGCGTTTGTCGGCTCCCCTTTTTTATTTGTCAGTGGCGGCAAAGCATGAAAACACCTGTGTATCAGCGAGTTTGCGTCTATTAAAATCAATGTTTTCATGCCAAATTCTTATAAATTTTAATTTATTTAAGAATTTGAGCGCTCCGACTTAGGTCGGAGTTGCTCAAATATTTCAAATTTTAATTTCTAATTATCTATATTATACCCTCCCTTCATTCCAAAATAAAAAGGCGGTTTTTCTCCCGCCTTTATTTGTCTTCAAGTATCATAATTAAAGACATAATCACTAAAGTAATCGCCAGAAACCGCCCTTTTTAAGTCAATCCAGTTGGTGGCGCCACTCCACCCAAAAGCATCAACATCCCTTTTTCCATGATACATAACATCAGCATCACAAACCTGAGTTGGCGCGCCGCAACTCCCCTTTTTCCAACAAGACGGTTCTGTCTCTTGTTCACCCCTCAAGAATTTTCCCCATAAATTATTTATTCTTTCAGAGCTTAATTTATTTTGTTCTTCTATTCTTATTAAGAACAAAATCATGCTAAATCTCCCCACTCTTCTCATTCTTTCTCCAGTTAAAAACAATCTCAATTCTTCATGAAGTCCAGAGGATAATCCCTTAAAAGTGAAGATATATTTCGCAGTTTCATAATGATTAAAAATTTGTTGCTCCTCTTTATTAAGAAAAGTCATCATTTCACCTCCAAAAAAATTTTTAAGTTCTGTCTTTATTATACCAGCTTATTTAAAAAAGTCAAAACAAAATCAAAGTTGCCATTAAATCCGCTCCGCCAACTGGCGGAGAGCGGAAGACAGCTCCCTTATTTTTCTATTTTTTCTCCTTAAAAATAAAAAATCTCCACAATTAAAATTATTTAAAAAATAATTTTTTACGAAGTAAAATATTTACCCCGTATTCCATCGGGGCATTATTACCACCATCCCTCTCTCTACTGAATAATTTATAGAATAAAAATAGCTTTGAAAAACGATTGGTGATTAGCCCTGTTTTTCAAAGCTATTTTTATTCTTAAAAATTTACTAAAATTTTTTAATTAGTCATTAATCAGATATTAGTAATTAGAAATTAATCATTTATTTCTATCTCTCTTCCCTCTTTCAAATGCTTTATCTTTATCTCAACCGCCCCTTTTATTTTCGCTTCTCTCACTCTTTCCGGCCATTCTATCAAAATAATGTTTTCCGGATTTTTTATTATTTCCTGCCACTCGAGCATATTTAAATCCCCGTCTTTTAATCTGTAAGCGTCAATATGAAACGCTTCTTTAAAACTTCCTCCTTTCAGCAATTTATATCTTTTAATTAAAACAAAAGTCGGGCTGGTTATTTTTTTCTTTACTCCAAGTTTATGTAAAAACCCCCTCGCGAAAGTCGTCTTCCCCGCTCCCAGTTCCCCGATTAAAGAAATCACTAAAGCCGTTTTTCTTTTTTTATTTTTTTCTGTTATTTTTCTGGCAAAATCGGCGGCAAATTTAATCGTCTCCTCCTCGCCATTCAAAATAACCTTCTTTATTTTCTTCATTTTTTTCTTTCTTAAAAATTAAACTATAAGCGTAAACCGCTATCAGTCCCGCTAAAACTCCCATAATTAAAATCGCCATAACATCTCTCGCCTCAAAATTTCCGGTTTTTACGGAACTCTTTAAAGCTTCCCCCTGAAGATATCCCGAAACCTTTTCTTCGTCAAAAAGATTTCTTTCTCCCTTGGTTATTTGGCTTGTAAATAAAAACTCTTCTCCTTTTCTTGAAAAACTGCTTCCTTCTTCCGCCATTCCTTCCATCTCCGCCTTGTCCGCTAAATTATTCCCGTCGTATAAAAAAATCTTCTCATCCGAATTGTTTATTGATATTCCCGTTTCCTTATAACTAAACGCCAGATATTCTCCGCCGTCGATTTTCTTTCCCGCTAAACTAAACTTCTTCCCGCTTTCGTCTTCTAATCTGAAGCTGTCCAAAAAAATCGTCTCGCTTCCGTTGTTAAAAATTTCAATAAATTCTCCGTCCGCATCCTTCCCCGCCGGATTCGGAAATATCTCATTTATCAAAACCGCCATTTAAAAATAATATCCTACTCCGCATAAAAATAAAAAACTCCAGCCTTGTGTCAACTGCAAAAGAATCGCCCCGACAGCAAATATTGGGATTTGTCATGAGAAGCTGATAATGGTTTGTGTCTATTTTAGAGCTAAAATATAACAAGTGCAGTACTCCCTGAAAACCACCAGAAATTGACAAAAAACAATAAAAATTATATCTTACAAGTAGCAAAATTTACAACTAAAAATAGCTGAAAAGGAGCTAAAAATGAAATCTATAACTCTCATAGCAACAAAAACTGTGGATCACATCAACAATCTAGATAAAGCTGTTAAATTGGTTAGGTCAGGAGGTCCAGCCCTTTATTGCAAAGAAGCCTTAAATGCACTTGGCTGTAAAGTCTGTCTTCTAACACCTAAAAATCCGGTAACTGTACACATAATTATCAAAGACCAACATGAAAAAATACGGATTAAAAGAGTCGGGAAAATAATGCTCCCAAAACGTTTATTTTCACGAAACATTTTACTCTCACCTATACTGGGAGAATTCAATCTTGAGCAATTATCTGAAAGAGATTGTTGTATTTTTCTAGACGCTCAAGGATACATCCGAGTCAAAGGAGAAAATCTTGTCCATTTTTGGGATTGTTGTCCTAAAGATTTAAAGAATGTCGTCGCTCTTAAAGTCAACCAAAGAGAATCAAAATACGTACCAAAAAAAGTTATTAAACTTTTTCAGTCTCGTATTTTGCTTATCACTCACGGTCAAAAAGGAGTAGAAATTTGGCATCATGGAAGACAAGACTTTGTTAAAAGCAATCCCATTGAAGCTAAAGACACTCTGGGAGCCGGAGATACTTTTTTCGGTTCTTTTGTTGCCTTATTTATCCAATCAAATAATGCTTTACTAGCAACAGAAATTGCTGTCCGTAAAGCAGAAGAACTATTACAAAGAAAGTGAGGTGTTAAAGTGAAAAACTCCATCCTGTGTTTACCAATAACAATTCCAGAAAAAGTAAAAACCGGACTTGTTCTGACTCCTTTTGTGGTTTCTGCAATATCGAAGCTCACTGGTCTCGCATCAGTATGCTGTGTAAACCTAACCGGTCATCGATATAAAAATTTGGAAATTAATCAAATCGCCCAAAGATTTGAGAACTTCCAGAAACTCTTATATCGTCTGGATTCAACTATCAACCATTACTGGTTTGATAACAACAACAGTCACGCCAATCGCCTGCAAACCTATTGTGAAAAACTGGCTACTGATGGAGAGTTAAAAGTCGAAAATTCACAAATTTTTATCTGTCAATGCGGAGCCGTTGAAGTGTTGAAAGATTCTCTCCATTCTGATTGGTCGATGGATTACAAAGTTCTATATTGGAAAAATGAAAAAGCGTTTTGTGCTTTATGTGACATGCCGCTTGAACCAAAAGATGAAGCTTGTCTGATATTAAAAAGCAACTTCAAAAAAACTAATCTTAACGTGCTCCCACTGTTCTATTTAAAAGAAATTGAGAAGCTACGGAAAGATTTTAACTATCCACTATTAATCTCCAGAAAAAAGAAAGGTGATCGCCGAATATCACTATTCGGTAAAACTTGGCAGTTGGATACAGACTTTTGTTGGTCCCTGCTCTTTTGTTCCTTGATTGAAGATGGATTTTATCCGTCAGCAGTCGTTATCAGCAATCGTTCGTTTAAACCTCTAGTTTGGTCATTGGGAATCTCCCAGAAGCTATTTGCAAATTTGAAAGACACAACTGTCATCGTCACGCCTTTTGTAAAATTTGAAAGTGATGAGTCGCAACATCCAAACATTAATAATCTCAAAGAACTCGTTGATCGATACGGCCGACTGCCTACTAAACTCTTGGTCGCTAGTGGATTAAAATGGAATCAGAAAGAAGTAATCGTAAATTCCAATTTTATTTTCTGGGCACTTAAAGCTTCAGACAATAAAGCGTTAATCAGCCGCCCCATAGATGATATTTTATCTTTCCCTAAAATAATAAATACTATGGATGGGAATCTGATTAATGAACTCATTACCAACCTCCGTCGAGAAACTTCTGTTTCGTTATCTCCATACCAAAGCTTACTAATAGAAAGGAGTATCTAATGAGTAGAGAATCCTTAAAAAAGCTTAGCGAAAAAATCGTCTCTACTTTTGGAACTAATAACATAGTCTGCGTTCTTCTTCATGGCTCTCTATTGTTTAATCCTCACTTAATTCCGCAGGATGTTGATCTGATTATCATTCTAAAGAAAAAGAGTTCAGGGGACTGTCTTAAACTTCGAGAACTTGTTATAGATTTAAGGATGTTTGAACTGCCGATTCACCTTCATCTCATCTATCTTGAGGAAATACCCACCAATGCCGATTACTTTTCAATCCATACTTGCGGTTCATTCTTTGTCTGCCATCTGAGACAAGCCGAAACCCTGTTTGGTAAAAATATTTTTGATGTCGTTAACGGCCCATCAGACTATCACCTCCAGTTAAGCTTGCTCCAAAAAGTCCAGCAGTACACTTTTCAACTCCGCAATCTCATCTTTAAGATAGAACCAATTTCCGAAAAAGAGATTAGGCAAACCAGAAAAAGAACTATCGTTGTTCTTAAAGATCTTCTAATGTCCCAAGGAAGTTTGATCCAAGAGGAATCGGAAATTTTTAGCCAAGCAGCTAAATATTTATACGATTTTTCTCCCAAAGAATTAGAATTTCTCCAAGAACTTCTAACCGAATGGACTGTCCCGTCATCAAGTAAAGATACCCTGAATTTTCTGCAACAATGTCTCGCTATTCACGAACAAGTTTACAGTTTAATGCGTCAGCAAGTATCCGAAAACAAGAAATGTCGTTTCTTTTCTTAAATATATCCACGTGAAGTATTTCTAAAAACTTCACGTGGTTTTTTGTTTAATTAAAGACTATCTACCAAAGTTTGCGCTGCTTTTTCCTCTAAGTCCCCTCCGTGTCCGGCTCCCGAAATTAATATAAACTCAACTTCAACTCCCGCTTTTTTAAGATTATTTACGTATTCGGAAGTATGTTTGTCAAAAATTACATCATCATCCGTCCCTTGTAAAAACAGCAATTTTTTATTTTTTAGGTTATCTGTGTTTTTCTCGGGATTAATTAGTGATTCCCCGTCCAAAAATCTATTCCAATCTTTTTTATTAAGTCCTCTATATGCATTAGCGTATCCTTTAGTAAGTAAGTTAAATAAATCGTCCTCGCCAGAAGAAAGCATTACTAAAGAATCTTTTACGTTTTTTATTTTAGTCACCGGAGCCAGAAGTGCGAATTTAAGCGGCTCTTTAATTTGGCTGCTTAAGATTACTCCGCCTCCGAAACTGCTGCCTAAAAATATTATCTCTTTGTGTTCCCATTCTTTTTTTATCTCTCTTCGCAGTTCTGTTCCCAAACCGCTTTTTATAAAGTCATAAGCTTCTTCTAAGCTTTTGACGCAGTTATCCATCGTAAATTCGCCGTTACTTTCCCAACTGCCTGGAAATCTCATCTCAAAGAAGCTAAAACCATTTGAGGCAAATGTTTCTCCTAAAGCTTTTCGGCGAGGATGCCCAGGTAAACCTGGTACATACAAAACCGCCTTACCATTACTTTCTTCCGGCAAATAAAGGTCATAAACTACATTTTTCGATTTTAATCGATAAATTATCATAAATATTAAAATAACATCTTCTCATCTTTTTCGCAATTTTTTTTAGATCACCTTTCTTAATATATTTATTTCCTAAAAATAAACATTTAAGTCATAAAGTTTTCTAAAATCCTGACTCGTCTAAAAGTTTTTGTTCTCTGGTTTTTATTCCTAAATGCTTATACGCCGCCTCCGTCACGGTTCTCCCTGCCGGTGTCCTTTGCAAAAATCCCACGCTCATAAGATACGGCTCATGCACTTCTTCAATCACTCCTCTCTCTTCATTTAATGCCGCTGCTAAAGTTTCTATCCCTACCGGCCCGCCCCTGAACTTCTCTATTATCACTTCAAGTAATCTCCTGTCATGCGGCTCAAGCCCCAAAACGTCCACCTCTAGGAGTTTTAATGTCTCCTCTGCTGTTTCCCTTGTTATTTTTCCATTTCTCCTCACCTCGGCGTAATCTCTCGCCCGCTTTAACAATCTGTTGGCGATTCTCGGCGTTGCTCTTGCCGCTCTCGCTAAAACCTCTATACCTCCTTCCTCTATTTCCACATTAAGCAGTCTTGCCGACCGCTTTAAAATCTTTTCAATATCGGCGACCGAATAATAATCCAGCTTAAAAGAAGCTCCGAATCTTGACCGAAGCGGGCTTGATAACAAATCCGCCCTTGTTGTCGCCGCCACAATTGTAAATGGCGGTAAATCCAAAGACAAAGTCCTCGCTCCCGGCCCTTTTCCGATTATCAAATGCAGTTTTCTGCTCTCCATCGCCGGATACAAAAATTCTTCCACCATTCTGTTTAACCGATGCGCTTCGTCTATAAACAGAACTTCCCCCGGCTCCAAATTAGAAACAATCGCCGCTAAATCTCCCACTTTTTTTAGAGTCGGCCCTGAAGTTATTTTTATTCCTCTTCCCATCTCGCTTGCCACAAGCCCCGCGAGAGTCGTTTTTCCCAACCCCGCCTGCCCGTAAAAAAGCAGATGGTCGACTGGTTCCTCTCTTCCTTTTGCCGCCTCTATTATTATTTTTAAATTATCTTTTATTTTTTCTTGTCCTACATATCCGTCCCAATCTGTCGGCCGAAGCGCTTGGTCAAAAGTGGAAAAATCTCCCCCATTTTCTTGGCTTTTCCCGTCTTTTCCTAAATTTATGTCTTTTTCTTCAAATTTATCCTTTCCCATTGCCCTTATCATATAACAAAAAATATCCGCCACAAAGCCATTTTTTTAAAAGCAAGCCAAAAAACCCTTTTTTTCCCTTTCTTGACTCCGTTCTTATTGTATGCTATAATAGTCAAGATTTTGAAAAAGTTTGGATCTGTGGGCAGGAACCCTCCGACGCCAAGGGAGAATTGGCTTTTAGCTGGTTCTTACCTCAGGAGCGTTTTAACCTCTTCCTTCACGAAGATTTTTTAAACTCTTAAAAGAGTTTTCGCCCACAGATCCAAGCTTTTTTGTTTTTAAAGAACTTTTCAAACAGCTGAAAATTCTTTTTTTCTGAAAATTTTAAAGTTCTTCTATCACTCCAGTCGCTGCTTCCACCTCTTCCAAACTCGTGATTCCAAGTAGCGCCTTCAACACTCCGTCTTCTTGCATCGTTATCATTCCTTGTTTTCTGGCCATTTCTTTTATTTCTAAAACCGAGTTTTTCTTTTCAATCGCTTCCTGCACTTCGTCATTTACTTGAAAAAGCTCATAAAGCCCCACTCTCCCTTTATATCCGGTTCCGTTGCATTTTTCGCATCCGCCTTCTTTTGCTTTATATGCTTTCAAATCTTTTAAAAAATTTTCCTTTCCGGCTCTCTCCGGCAGTTTCTCTAAAAACTTTTTTGCTTTTTCCTGAAATTCCAAACCGGCTTTTTCCGCTATTTTGCAATTTGAACAAATTCTTCTCACTAATCTTTGCGCGATCACTAGATTTAAAGCCGACCCGATTATGTTTTCTTTGACTCCCAAATCAATCAGTCTTGGTATCGCCCCCGCCGAATCATTAGTGTGTAAAGTTGAAAAAACCAAATGCCCGGTCAGAGCCGAATCAACTGCCGTCCTCGCCGTGTCCTCATCTCTTACCTCGCCGACCAATATCACGTCCGGGTCTTGCCGCAATGCCGATTTTAATCCTTCGGCAAAAGTGTATCCCGCCTCTTCATTCACTTGCGTCTGTTCTATTCCGGCTAAATGATATTCAATCGGGTCTTCAATTGTTATCACCTTTATTTCCTTTGTCGCTTTCTCTTTTAAAAAAGCGTAAAGCGTTGTTGTTTTTCCGCTTCCGGTCGGCCCGGTGTTTAAAATCATTCCGTTTGGCCGTTTTAACTCTTCCTTTATTATTTTTAAATCGCTTTCAAAAAATCCCAATTCCGCCAACCCTAAACTTATTGCTTTCGGGTCAAGCACTCTTAAAACCGCCACTTCTCCAAACTCCGCCGGCGCTATCGCTACTCTCACTTCCACGTCTTTGCCTTCTAAGGAAATAGTGAATCTTCCGTCCTGCGTTTCATCCGTCACGTTCATTTTTAATCCCGCTAATAATTTTATTCTCGAAACAATTTTTTTATAAAAGTTTCTTTCCACTCCTTCTGTTATTTCATTCAAAACTCCGTCTATTCTATATCTTAAAACCCCCGCTTCTCTTATCGGTTCAAAATGAATGTCGGAAGCTTCGATTGAAAGCGCCCCTCCCAAAACAAGCTCCAAAAAATCGGAAACTGTGACTTTATTGAAATTTATCGATTCTATTTCTTTCTTTATAAGCTGAATTGTTCCGAGTTCCTTTTCAAATTTTTTTATTTTTTCTCCGGAGATTAAAACTCTCCCCGTTATTTCTTCCTGTTTTTTTGAAACAAAGCGGTAAAAACTGAAAGCATGCCTCAAGCTTGCTTTCGAAACTATGACCGGCCTTATTTTAAATCCTCGTTCTTCCAGTTTTTTTATTTCTTCTTTAATGCCTTCCCTCTCAAAATCAAAAGCCGCCACAATTAAATCCTGGTTAATTAGATTTATGGCGGCCATCTCGAGCTCTTTTGCTCTTTCTTCTGGTATTAAACTAAGGGCGTCTATTTCAATTGGTGTCGTTACTAAATCAAGATGCTGTTTTTTTTGTCTTACTGCCCTTCTTTCCGCGTCTCGCTCCTCCGCTTCCGAATTAAAGCGGACTAACTTCTGCTTAACATATGTGGAATTGTTGAGCATCTTGGATTTTTATGAATAATTTATCCTTTTTATTAACTTTTCCTAAACAGTATCTCTCTTTCAAAACTCAAAGTCAATAAAAAACTGGCAAAAAATCTTTTTTACAAACCAGTCAAAATTTTTTTTTATTAAATCTCCACGAAAACCCCGTGCATTAGCGCGGGAGTTGAAATGATAAAGATTTAATAAAACCCCGTCGTAGGCGGGGTGAAACTTTAAGATTCTACGGCCGTAAAGCCGTGGAGTTTCATTTTTTAAAACTTGGAATTTTTAAAATTTTAAGCTAAAATCTTCTCATAAACGATTTTTAGTCATTAAAAATTAGTTATTTCTCATTTAAATTTTATATGTCCGGTCATTCCCACGCAAAAAACGTCGCCAGAAAAAAAGAAGGCGATAATAAAAAGAAAGGCGCTCTTTTTGGCAAACTTTTAAAAGCCGTAACTATTGCCGCTAAAGACGAGCCGAATCCCGATTTTAATCCCCGTCTTCGCGCCGTCGTGGAAAAAGCTCGCGCCTCTAATGTTCCTCTGGACAATATTGAACGCGCTATAAAAAAAGTTAAAGAAGCCGGAAATAATCTTGAAGATGTTGTTCTTGAAGCCTATGGCCCAGAAGGTTCCGCTCTTTTAATTACCGCCATCACTGACAATAAAAATCGGACTATTTCTGAAATAAAAACTATTTTAACTAAACTTGATGCTAAATTTGCCAGCCCTGGCAGCGTTCTTTGGGCTTTCGAACAAAACATAGAAACCAAAACTTGGTCTTCAAAATTTCCTCAATCTATAAGTTCTGAAAATTTAGAAAAGCTTAAAACAATAATTTCTTCTCTTGAAGACCATGACGATGTTGAAAACGTTTATACTAACGTCAATTTTTAACTGATGATTATTTTAGGCCTCGACCCGGGAACAAAAAGAGCCGGCTTTGGCCTCGTCAATAAAGAAGGAGGCAGATTATCTTTTCTCGCCGGCGGTATTTTGAAATCGTTTTCGGAAAACGAATCGGAAATTCTTTCTGAAATTTCCAAGGACTTGGAAAAAATAATCAAAGAATTTAAGCCCGGCTTAGCCTCGATTGAAAAACTTTTTTTTATGAAAAACAAAAAAACCGGTTTACAGGTTGCGGAAGCCCGCGGCGTGCTTATTTTAACTTTAAAAAACAACTCTGTTCCCTTTCTGGAATTTTCCCCCACTGAAATAAAAAGTTGTCTTACCGGCTCCGGACGCGCCGATAAAAAAGAAGTTCAAAAAACGGTTGAGCTGATTCTCAATAAAAAAATAAAAGGCGTCGATGATATTTCCGACGCCCTGGCCGCCGCTATCCTCGCCGCCAATTCTCGTTTTTAATTTGTTGTCCCGATTCCCAAATTATAAGTTGCAAAATCAGGAATGTTCTTTTTTGCCCACTCGATCACTGGCCCTTCCCAATTTTGGAACTGCGGGTCTCCGGCTGGATATACCGGATTTAATCCTAATGGGTTGTCTTTGTCGACATAATAAAGTATTGAATGGATTTGTTTATTATTTAGATAATCTCCTCTTAAAATCGGTTTTTCCCGAATAACCTGTTCCGGTTTATTGAATGTTTCCGGTTCATAATTTTCCAAAGCTCTTCTCAAAAAAGCGCTCCAGGTTGGCATAGCCGCTAAAATCGAACCTCCTTGTTTTTCCATCGGCTCCCTTCTGTTATTTCCCGCCCATACTCCAACGACAAGTGACGGCGTATATCCCATTGTCCACGCGTCGACATAATCGTTTGTCGTTCCGGTTTTCATTGCCACTTCATGCTCCGGAAAAATTGTTAAATTTAAGCTTCCTTGAAAAAGTCCCGCTCTTGCTTCCGCATCCGATAAAACATCATTTATCATTCTGGCATATTGTTCCTCAACCGCCTTTTCTTTCTCGTCTCTATATTCTTCTATAATTTTTCCATTGCTATCTTCAACTTTTAATATAATCGCTTGTTTATGTTTTTCCCCGTCTTGCGCAAAAACTGCGTAAGCGTTAACCAGTTCTGTCAGTTTTACTTCTCCGCCTCCCAAAACTAAAGATAATCCGAATCGGCTTCTATCAGAAAGCGTGCTTATTCCAAAACTTTCCGCCAATTTTAAAGTGTCTTCTATGCCTGCCAAATATAAAGTCTTTACTGCCGGCACGTTTATCGATTGTGCTAAAGCGTTTCTTAAATTGACCGGACCCCTGAATACTCCGTCGAAATTGTGCGGGTGATAGCACTTTTCGTTTTCACTGTTGAATTCTTCTTCTCTTATCGGGCAATTTGGATTATCCGCTGTAAATTCCGTTGGCACGTCAAATAAAACCGTTTCCGGCGTATATCCTTTTTTAAAAGCTTCGATATAAGCGAACGGCTTGAAAGCCGACCCAGGCTGTCTTAGTCCCTGGTAAGCCACATTAAAATTTCCTTCATTTTCCACGTCAAAATAATTAGCTGAACCGACTAAAGCAAGTATCTGTCCTGTCTTTGCGTCCTGCGCCACTAAGGCCATATTTTTCCCTTTATAAAGCTCCGCGTTGTTTGCCGCCCCCTTTTCCACTTCTTCTTCCGCTATCTTCTGTAATTTTTCGTCTAAAGTCGTGGTTACTCGAAGTCCTCCGGTTTCAATCATATCCTCTCCGTATTTTTCTCTTAAATATTCCATCACCATCATTGTAAAATGAGGCGCTTTGATAGATTTTGATTGCGGCGCAAAAACCAATTTTTCTTCTTCCGCCGCTTTCTTTTCTTCTTCTGTTATATACCCGATGTCTTTCATCTGCCCTAACACATAACTGGTTCTCTCTTTTAAATCTTCCACATGCGCTCCGTATGGCGAATAAAAAGACGGCGCCTGCGGCAATGCCGCAAGAGTTGCCGTTTCCGCCAAAGTTAAATCGGAAACATTTTTATTAAAATAAGTCTGCGCCGCCGCTTGAATTCCATAAGCATTTCCGCCATACGGAATCTGGTTTAAATAAAAAGAAAGTATCTCGTCTTTATTGTATCTTTTTTCCAGTTTAATCGCTAAAAAAAGCTCTTTCACCTTTCTGGTTAAAATTTTATCGGAAGATAAAAATGAATTTTTTGCGAGTTGCTGCGTTATTGTCGACCCTCCCACTCTTTTGTTATAAAACAAATCTATAAAAGCTGACCTTAAAATTGCTTTCCAATCAAAAGCCATATGCGTATAAAAATTTTTATCTTCCGCCGCAATTGTGGCCTTTTTTACATTCTCCGGAATTTTTTCAAAAGGAATTATGGTTCTCTTTTCTTCTCCATGCACTTCATAAAGCATTGTTTCTCCGCTTCGGTCATATATTTTCGTTGATTGGCTGATTTTTCTGTTTTCTATTTCTTCAAAATCGGGAATTTTTAAAGCCAAATAAGAAGCGTAAATAAAAGCCACCGAAAAAACGAAAAGTATTATTAAAAAAGAAAAGAAAAGAAAGTTTTTCATTTATTCTTGTTTAGAACATTATAAAATATCCTGCCTATTGTTTAAAGGCAGGATATTTTAAATTTCAAAATTAATTAAGTAAATTGTTTATTCTTCGTTTGTGTCATCGTCATCATCTTCTTCCCCTTCATCTTCTTCATCCAAATTTTCTTCTTCGTCTAATTCCACTGTTTCATCTTCATCCTCCTCTTGATTAAGAATCGTTTTAACTTCTAATTCCATTTTTTTTATTTTCCCGTTTTTAAACAGGTTATAAAACGACCTTTTGTTTAAAATTTATCTTTTTGGAAGTTTTATTTATTGCAACAAAAATTCCAATGGGTTGAAGTATATTATATGGAAAGTTATTGTCAAGCTCTTCCGGCCGCTGTTTTAATATGTCAGAATATCGCTTAAATCCATAACTTTTAATAAATTAAAATAAATTAACAAGTAAACTGATAAACTAATTCTTTACCGGCATTAAAATATAAAAATACATTTCATCTTCTATTGATTTTATTATTGTCGGTCGGTCGCTCCCGTTAAATCCCAATATTATTTTTTCTCCCTTGAAAGATTTTATTCCGCTAAGCAAATATTGCCAATTAAAATTAATTTCCAAATCCTCCCCTTTTATTTTTGCCGGAATTATATATTTATTTTCTCCAATTCCCTGATTTAAAGAAAAAATTTCTATATATTTATTGTCTTTTTTAATTTTTATCAAAACATCATGAACTTTTCCCGATAATATTCCTGTCACTTTTAAAGCGTTTATCATTTCTTCTTTATCCGCCACTGCTTCTATTTCGGCCGATTTTGGAAGAATTTGTTCATAGTCCGGAAAATCGCCGTCTATCAATCTTGAAACCATCTCTACTTCCTCATTTTTAAACAAAACTTGGTTATTATCAAAATAAAATTCTACTATTCCTTCTTGAAAAACCTTTAAAAACTCAATTATTGCTTTTAATGGAATAATTGCTTTAAAACCCTCTTTTATATCTGAATTAAAATCTGAGCTTGTTATGGTTTTTTCTGAAAGTCTAAAACTGTCTGTTCCAGCCAGTTTTAAAACATTCCCATCAAAATTAAACAGAATTCCGTTTATTTCCGGCCTTAAATCTGAAAATTGCGTGGAACTTAAAACTTGTTCTAAAAATCCTTTTATTTTTTCGGCATCTATTTTAAAACTGTTATTTTCTTTGGAAATACTCGGAATTATCGGAAAATCTTCTGTGGGTAAAGTATTGACCGTCGCTTCGTAATTATCGGTTTTTATTCTTAAATTATTTTTTTCTATTATATCTAAATTAATAACTTCATTGTTTAAATTATTTATTATTGAAGAAAAAATCGCCGCCGGCACTGTTATTTCGCCGTTTTCAATCACTTTTCCCGATAATTTATAAGATAAGGCTATTTCTAAATTAGTTGAAGAAAAAATCAATCCGCTTCCGGAAGTCTTTATTAAAATATTTTTTAAAATAGGTAAATTAGAATTTTCTCCTGTCACTCTTACTACTGAATCAAGAGCTTTCTTTAAATTTCCTCTTATTACTATTACTTTCATTTTTTATGTTTAATTTATTAATTAATATAATTATTATTATTTATATTAATTAGTAGTTATAATTACGCATTCTTTAAAAAGTTAAAAAGTCTTTTTTACCCTCTTTTTAAATGCCTTTTTAAATTATCACTTTGTTCTTAACTAGTGGATAACCTCTTAACTTTTATATATCGACTCTTTTATTAAATTAACTTTCTGGCTGGTATTGATATTTTTTTCCATTTCTTTGTTTATTTTTTCACAGGCATGCATCACAGTTGTGTGGTCTCTCTTCCCCATCTTATCCCCAATAAAAGGAAAAGATGTGTTTAATATGTTTCGAAGTAAAAACATTGTTATTTGTCTCGGTTCCACAATCTCTTTTTTTCTTGATTTTCCTATTAATTCATTTATGGAAATTTCAAAAAAATCTGCCACTGCTTTTATTATTTTATTCGGGTTTATATTTTTATTTACTTGCGTATTTTTATTTATTACCTCGTTTATTATCCCTTCATCTATTTCTACCCCTTTATTTTCCTTTATAAAAATAAGTTTATTTAATAAACCTTCTATTTCTCTTATATTTTCACTTACTTTTCCGGCTATTATCCCTATTATTTTATTGGGTAATTCATGTTTGCACTCTTGTAATTTTGTGCTTATTATCGCCACTCTCATCTCATAATCGGGTTGAATTATATCAACCGTCATTCCTCCTTCAAACCTTGACCTTAATCTTTCATGAAGTGTTGGTAAAGCATGCGGTGGTCTGTCTGAAGATATGATTATTTGTTTATTTAAAGCGTATAAAGAATTAAAGGTATGAAAAAATTCTTCCTGTGTTTTTTCTTTTCCGCTTATAAACTGGATATCGTCTATTATTAAAATGTCTATATCTCTGTATTTTTTCTTTATATCCTCCATTCTCTTGTTTTTTATTGCCCAAACCACGTCATTGGTAAATTTTTCTGAAGTCACATATCTTACTTTCAGACTGTTTTTATAATCTTTTATTATTTCATTGCCGATTGCTTGAATTAAATGGGTTTTTCCCAAACCCACTCCCCCGTAAAAAAACAATGGATTATATTTTGACCCCACTTCTTTGACTATTGCCTGCGCTGCGGCAAAAGCCAGTTCATTTGATGAACCGACTATAAAATTTTGAAAAGTGTATTTTGGATTTAGATTTGTTTCCGGGTCCACTTTAAACTCTGGAAAAGCCATTTGTGCTGGAATTGGGCTGAAACTTCCCTTTGAAGTTTTCTGATTTTGGTTTGAATTAAATATATTTCCCTGTACCACAAAATCTATTTTTTTGGCCTGGCTGTCTAAATCTCTCAAAATATGTAAAATATTCTTTTGATATTTATTTTCCACCCACTCTTTGGAAAAATTAGTTGGCAAAGCTACCACGAAGTTTCCTGATTCGTCTTTATTGATTAATTTGCTGTTTTTTAGCCAAGTATGAAAATTAGCGTGAGAAATATTTATTTCCATTTCTGCCAAAACTGTTTCCCAAATCTTTTCGAGATCCATATTTTTTATTTTTTTAAAATTATAATTTACCCCGTTAAATATTTCTAAAATTATTCAATAAAAATTATTTTTTTTTAACGAAAAACAAAATCTCCTCACATTTTACTCTCATACTCCTCAAAGTTCAAAAAACCGTTTTTTCCCCTTTTGTGCATTTCCTGTGGATATCATTAAAATTATTTTACAAACCCATGTTTTTTGTTTTAAAAGGTAATAACTTGCCAAAATTTGCAAAAAAAATTCTTCAATGTTAAATTTAACTGGTTATGTCTCAAACTTATCAACCAAAAAAGAGAAAAAGAAGCAAAACCCACGGCTTTTTAGTCAGAAAAAAGAGTCCGACTGGCAGAAAAGTTCTAAAAAACAGAAGAAGAAAAGGAAGAAAAAAGCTTTCTGTTTAGTTTTTGGCTTTTATGTTAAAGAAAAAATATAAGTTTTCTGTTGAAAGCTTTAAAAAAGCTTCCCCCTTAAAAATCGTTAAAAAAAGTCATCTCTCTCTTAAAATAATCCCTAATAATAAGGATTTTAGCAGATTTAACCTTATTATTTCCTCAAAATACGATAAAAGATCGGTTTATCGCAATAAGTTAAAAAGAGCTATTTTTGAATGGATTCGACTCAATCTTCCATCTCTTCCTAAAGGAAATGACACTTTAATCATAATTAACCCCTCTTCTAAGTCGGTTCTTGGCATAAAAATATTTTTAGACTGTTTAAAAACAGCCTTTGAGAGCCTAAAATAATAAAATGTCCTTTTTATATAATGAATTTCTTTATCGTCCTCTTTTAAACGCTTTAGTTTTTATTTATGATTTTATTTCTTTTGAAGACCTTGGTTTGGCGGTTATTCTTTTAACTGTCTTTATTCGCTTAATTCTCTTCCCTCTTTTTCATAAAGGCAGTAAAAATCAGGCTATTATTCAAAAAATTCAGCCTAAAATAAAAGAAATTTCTGATAATTTCAAAGATAATAAAGAGGAGCAAGTAAAAAGAATAATGGAAATTTATAAGGAAAATAAGATTAATCCTTTTTCCGGCATTCTTCTTTTGCTGATTCAGCTCCCTATTCTTTTAGCCCTTTTTCACGTTTTTTATTATGGGCTTTCTTCAACTGATAGTTTTTCCCTCCTCTATTCTTTTGTTCCTAAGCCGGAAAGTTTTAATTTTTCTTTTCTTGGCTTGATAAATTTAAAAGAACCTAGTATTATTGTTGTTGTCTTAGCGGCTGCTTTTCAATACTTTCAAGGCTGGCTAAGTCTTCCCGCTTCTCGCGGTAAATCACAAAACCCGGCGGAGGATTTAGGGAAAAAGATGGTTTTAATCGGTCCTTTTTTGACCTTTTTTATTCTCTATAGCCTTCCTTCCGTTGTTGGGCTTTATTGGATAACCACTTCCATCTTTTCTTCTCTTCAACAGATAATTATCAATAATTCTCTTAAAAAAAATGACCGAGATAAAGAAAATCTTCGAGGAACTCTTAAGACTGATGAACATCGGTGAATTTAGCGTTGAAATAAATGAAGAAGGCCGCCGCCTCAGTCTTTTTTTAAGCGAAGACCCTTTAATCAAAAAAAACATTCCGGGAATTATTGAAAACTTTAATCTTCTTGGTCAGCTGGTTAGCCGAAGATTGAACTCCCCTGCTTTTACTGTCGATGTCAATAATTATCGTTTGGAAAGAGAAAAAATAATTGCCGAACTGGCTAAAGCCGCCGCGAGAAAAGCTTTAATGACTAAGGACATTATTGCTCTCCCTATTATGAATTCTTACGAAAGGCGTCTTATTCATATGGAACTTGCCATGCGCCCCGATATTAAAACTGAAAGCGAAGGCGAAGGAAAAATGCGTCATGTTGTCATTAAACCGATTTTAGAATAATAGATTTTTTTACCTTTCTGTTCCCTATTTCTTATTACTCTTTATTATTTCATCTATCACTCCGTATTTTTTTGCTTCTTCTGAGCTCATATAAAAATCTCGGTCTGTGTCTTTCTCTATTTTAGATAAGGATTGTCCGGTGTGTTTCGCTAAAATCTCATTTAATCTTTGTTTGATTTTTAATATCTGTCTTGCGGTTATCTCTATTTCTGTCGCTTGTCCCTCCACTCCTCCCATCACCTGATGCAGTAAAATCACTGAATTTGGCAAAGCGATTCTTTTTCCTTTTTTTCCAGCCGCAAGCAATACCGCCGCCATTGAAGCTGCCATTCCCACGCACACAGTTGTTACGTCCGGCTTTATTATTTGCATCGTGTCATAAATTGCCATTCCTGCCGTCACTGACCCGCCTGGGCTATTGATGTAAAGCTTTATGTCTTTCTTTGGGTCTTCATGCTCTAGAAGTATTAATTGAGCGATTATCGTGTTGGCTATGGCGTCGTTTATCGGTCCGCCAAGAAAAATTATTCTTTCTTTAAGCAATCTTGAATAAATATCGTAAGCCCTTTCTCCTCCGCTTGTTTTTTCTATAACTGTTGGTATTAAATTCATATTTTTAAATTTTTTCTAAAAATTTGAAAACCTTTTCATTTTTTACTTTTCCGAAACTATAATCGTAAATTCTTTTTAAATTTGCTTCGCTTCTTTTATCTGGCGCCACTGTGTTTAATATCTTTGTCATTTCTTCTTCCACTTCTTTTTCTTCCGGCATCACTCTCTCCCCTCTTGCTATCTCATCAATTATTAAATGAGCTTTTATTTCTTTTAATGATTGGTCGCTGAATTTTTTTAAAAGCTCATCTTCTTTCCCTTCAAAATTCTTTTTTATATACTCATTATACTTCTCTTCTCCTCCTAAACTTTCTTTTATTTCTTCTTTCATATTTTCTGCCATCTTTTTTATCATCACTTCCGGCACGTCTATTTTAGCTTCTTCTGAAATCTTATTTATTATTTTTGCCCTGTTTTTGTCGGCTTCCCTTATTATTTTTTCCGCTTTTATTCCTTCTTCAATGCTTTTTTTAAGTTCTTCCGCTGTTTTAAAATCTCCGAAAGTCTTAGCCATCTCGTCGGTCAATTCTTTTTTTTCTTCCTCTTGGTGCTCGCATTTTTCTCCTTCTTTGTGGTCGTGTTCCCTTGAATGCATCAGCCAATCAACCGCTTCTTCCACCTCCTTCTTTTCCACTGTTATTTTTTCTATTTTTTCTTTTGCTTCTTTGTTTGCCTCCTTCGCGATTTTTTTATAATCGTTTAATTTTACTTCCGGCAAAAAAACCAAATTCGCTTTAAATTTAAATCCTTCTTTTGCTTCTAAAATTTCCACTTTCGGCGCGTCTATCAAATCCCATTCGTTTTCTTCCGTCGCTTTTTTTAAAATTGCCTTTATCGCTCTTTCCGCCGCCTTTTCAAACGCTTTATCATAGTTGATATATTCTCTGGCTATTTTTTCCGGCGCTTGTCCTTTTCTGAATCCTTTTATTTCCACCTTTGCCATTTCGTCTCGGGCTGAGTTTTCAAAAAACTCTCCGAACTCTTCTTCGGTGAGTGATGCTTCCACTTCGGCCTCTGAGCCGCTTTTTTTATTTATCTTTAAATCCATATTTTAGAGAAATTTAGCCAAAAGAAGAGCAATAATATTCATCACTTTTATTAAAGGATTTATCGCCGGTCCCGCTGTGTCTTTATATGGGTCTCCTACTGTGTCTCCGGTCACTGCCGCCTTGTGGGCTTCTGACCCTTTTCCGCCGTAATTTCCGTCTTCTATAAACTTTTTGGCATTATCCCAAGCCGCTCCTCCTGAAGTCATTGATAAAGCCACAAACATTCCGGTAATTATTGAACCGATTAAAAATCCTCCCAAAGCTTCTGCGCCAAGAATAAGTCCCACTGCCACAACTGTTACTATTGGAATAAGAGCCGGCCACACCATTTCTTTTATGGCTGCCTTTGTCACAATATCCACCGCTTTTCCATAATCCGGTTTTTCTTTAAAATCCATTATTCCCGGTTTTTCTTTAAATTGTCTTCTCACTTCATCCACTACCGAACCGGCTGTCTTTCCTACCGCTTTCATTGCGATAGAAGCAAATAAATAAGGCACTGCTGCTCCTAAAAACAATCCGGCTAAAATATATGGATTTTCTAATCCAAATGTTGCTTCTTTCGCCATTTTTGCCAATTCTTCCACATATCCGGAAAAAAGCACTATAGCCGCAAGTCCAGCCGAAGCGATGGCGTATCCTTTTGTTACCGCTTTTGTCGTGTTTCCGACGGCGTCAAGCGCGTCTGTTACTCTTCTGATCTTTTCAGGCGCCTCCGACATCTCTGCTATTCCTCCGGCATTGTCGGTTATCGGTCCGAATGAATCTATTGCCACCACTATCCCAGCCACCGACAGCATTCCGACGGCCGCTATCGCCACCCCATAAATTCCGTTTAAATAAAAACTAGCAAGCATTCCGGCTGTAATTATTAAGATTGGTATAACTGTTGCTTCCATTCCGATTGAAAGTCCCATGATTATGTTTGTTCCATGTCCGGAATTTGATGACTTGGCGATTTCTTTAACCGGTCTGTATTTTTTTGAAGTGTAAAAATCGGTTGCCAAAACCATCAATATTGTCACTATGAGTCCGATCAAAGATGAATAAAAAATATTTTCATAATTTTCTTGGAAAAAATATTTTGAAGCGTAAAAGAAAAATATTCCTGAAATTATAAGAGACGCCCACAGCCCTTTATAAAGAGCTCCCATAATATTTGTGGCTGAAAGGTCGTCTTCTTTTCCCGCTCTCACAAACCATGAACCGATTATGGAAGCAATAATCGCGAGTCCTCCGAGAACTAAAGGAAAAGTTGTGTAAATGCTTCCTGCGCCCGATGAAAGAACCGATGTTCCGAGTAAAATCGCCGCCGTTATTGTTACGGCATAAGTTTCAAAAAGGTCTGCCGCCATTCCCGCGCAATCACCCACGTTGTCTCCTACGTTGTCGGCTATCACGGCTGGATTTCTCGGGTCGTCTTCCGGAATTCCCGCTTCCACCTTTCCCACTAAGTCTGCTCCGACATCCGCTCCTTTTGTATAAATTCCTCCTCCTAATCTTGCAAAAATTGAAATTAAGCTTGCTCCGAATCCAAGTCCGATAAGCGCGCTTATTTCTTTTGTGTAAATATAAAATGAAGCCACCGCAAGAAGCGCCAAAGCCACCACCATAAATCCGGTCACGGACCCTGCCTTAAAGGCTAAATTTAAAGCGCTCTTTAATCCGTTTTCCGCCGCCGCTGTGGTTTTTGAATTTGATTTCACCGCCACATTCATTCCGATGTATCCGGCTAAAGCTGAAGCTATGGCTCCGGTTAAAAATCCGGCGGCCGTTGTTATTCCTAAGGCATACCAAATGATTAAATATAAAACTATTGCTACTGCTGCCACTGTTTTATATTGCCTGTTTAAATAAGCTCTTGAACCCTCTAATATCGCTCTTGATATTTTTTCCATCTTTTCGTTCCCTGGTTTTTGCTTCTTTATCCACAATATTAAATAGACGCTGTATAAAAGAGCTGCCGCGACTGGAACAAATATTAAATAATTAATCATAATTTATTGGTTTAATTTTAAGAAACTTATAATTGATTTTTTTGTTTTTTTCAACTTTTTTTCTGCTCGGTCTATTTGAATAAAGTAAAACGACTATTAGTTTCTGAGCTTGTTGAAGGATTACATTATTTAAACTTCCTCTTCCGCTTCTGCTATTCCGCCTTCTATCTTTTCTTCTGGATTTGATTCCGACCGCACGTCTATCTTTAATCCGGTAAGTTTCGCCGCCAATCTCACATTTTGTCCGCCTCTTCCGATTGCAAGCGACAATTGGTCTTCCGGAACAAAAACCACAATCTCTCTTCTGTCTCCCATTTCCACTCTGGAAACTTTTGCTGGAGACAAAGCATGCGTCACAAACACTTCCGGATTTTCCGACCATTCTATGATGTCTAATTTTTCCTGTCCGATTTCATTATTCACCGCCATCACTCTTGTTCCGCGTTGCCCCACAAAGCTTCCGACGGCATCCACGCTTTCATCGTTGGAAAACACCGCCACTTTTGTTCTGCTTCCCGCTTCTCTCGCGATTGCTTTTATTTCCACGGTTCCGTCTGCGATTTCCGGCACTTCCGTTTCAAAAAGCTTGCTTATGAATTTCGGATGTCTTCTTGATAAAATAATTCCCGCCCCTCTTCCCTCGCTTTGCACGGCGATAATAAAAAATTTTAATCTCTCCCCTATTCTGTAATGTTCTCCGGGCATTGATTCGCTTGCAAACATCACTCCTTCTGCTCTTCCTAAATCAACGTAAACGCTTCCTCTTTCAAACCTTCTTACTGTTCCGCTTATAATCGCTTCCTCTTTTCCTTTAAATTCATCCGTTATAGATTCTCTTTCCACTTCTCTTAATCTTTGTAAAATATTTTGTTTAGCGGTTTGCGCCGCAATTCTTCCGAACTCTTCTTTTGGCGCTTCGAGCGGAAAAGAAATTTCATCTTCCAATTTTGCGTCCTTTTTTATTTTTTTCGCTTCTTCTAAAAATATGTGTCTGTCTGAATTATATCTTGGCAAAACTCCGTCTTCTTCCGGCGCTGTTTCTGTTTGTTCTTCTTCTCCTTCTTCCACTATTCGAACCATTGTTTCGTCGACCACTGTTTTGGTTTGTTTAAAATTAACCTCTCCGGTTTTTAAATCAAGAGTCGCTTTTACCGCCATTCCTTTATGCCCGTATTCTTTTCGGTAAGCCGCGGCGAGCGATGCCTCAATCACCTCGATTATTTTTCCCTCGTCTATTTTTTTTTCTTCCGCCAGCATTCGCACTATTTTTGCTAATTCTTTTAAATCCATAATTATGTCATTCCCGCGCAAGCGGGAATCTATATTTATTTTTTTAATTATAATTTTTTATTTTTAAAACCTATTTAAAAAACTTTATTTTTTACTTTAATCCCTGAACTTGTCGAAGCTTGCCTGCTCTGCCTACCGGTAGGCATGGGGATACCTTAATTTTTACCTCCCTAAATATAAAACAAATCCGCTTATCATTAGCGGATCATACTTACAAATAATTCTACTCCTCTTAAATCTTTTGTCAATAAAAAATCTTCCTTGAAAGGTGTGCGCCAAGCTACTTTTTTATCACGATATAAAATAAATAATTTGTCAAACAAACCCTCTTCCCTCTTTAAACTTTACTAACTTTAAAAACTTTTTACTTTTATGACGCATTCTCATAATGCCTTATTAAATATCTGCCTTCTTCCTCTGAAAAAATCGCTAGAAGATCTATTTGCCATCCTTTTCCCTCTTTTATAAATTCCGGATGGCTATTGGCATAGAATTCAGCAGTTCTCCTAACTTTAGCCAATTTTACTCCCGTTAGGTTATCTTCCGGAGTTATCCCCAATTTTGCCGAATTATCCACTTCGGCAATATTCGCTATTTTTAATGTTTTAACCTCAACAAAAACTAAGATTTTAGCCTTATTTATAGCGATAATATCAATTTCTCCATATTTTTCTCGATAATTTCTTTCTACCAACTTATACCCTTTTTTTAAAAGATATCCACAAGCGATTTCTTCTCCTTTTCGTCCTATTTCTATATGTTTAGCCATTGCAATGTTTCACGTCAAACATTAAAACTATCTTAAAATCATTATATCACTCAAAAAAGAAACCCGATATCCGCATAAATAAAGGATATCTATAATATTGTTTCACGTGAAACAATTAAAACACCTCAAAAACCTTCTTTCTCTCCTTTTTAATGTTTCACGTAAAACACTAAAAATATTTAAATTTTGTCTTCTCTTTAATTTTTAACCGGATATTCTCATAAATAAGCCAATTCTAAAAAATTGTTTCACGTGAAACGTCAAAACAGGCAATTACAATGTTTCACGTTAAACATTAAAACTGCCTAAAAAATAAAAATAGTGTTTCACGTAAAACACTATTTATAAAAAACCGCATAAATAAACAATCATAAAAAACAATGTTTCACGTCAAACACTCGACTTACTTTCTGAGTTTGTCGAAGAAATACATTATTATCTTATTGATAATATAATTTATTTGTTTCACGTGAAACAAATTTGCCTTTCCTTCGGCAATTGCCGAACTTCCGAACAAACAAAAAATCCCCTGCCTCATTTTATATGAGACAGGGGATTGTGCTATCAGGCGAAAACCATTTTAATACAGGTTCCTTCTCCGATTTTTCTTGCTCTCCATATTTTTTGAGAGCAAGATAAGCAATATCCAGGTTCGCTCTTTTTTACTTCGCCGACTGCTATTTTTATGCCACAGCATCGGCACGTTCCCTCCGGCGCCTTCGGTTTTTCCATTACCACCATTCCGTCGTTTTGTTCTTTTGATTTTCCCATTTTTTGCGTCTCCCGTGTTTTTTTAGAATGTGCTATCTGAGGCCTTCCTTATTTCCTCAACCAACATCATTTCCCTCCCTTCTGAATTTTTAAGGAAAACCTCCCGTGCTTTTTTTATTCTACTCTCTTAATAGGGGAGTGTCAATATTTTTAAGATTTATATCTATTAATAGAAACAACTTTCTTGTGGGCGGTACAGGACTCGAACCTGTGACCCTCTCGGTGTAAACGAGATGCTCTACCAGCTGAGCTAACCGCCCTTTTTTAAATACTCTCTTGATTTTCTATTTTACAAGAATTTTGCATTAAAAGTCCAATCAAAAGCCAAAGCATTATTTGTCCCTGTCCGATTGTCCAAAAAAAGTGGTCGCTTATCCCGATTATCAAAAACGCCAAAAAATTTATTTTTATGACCGCTATTTCTAAACTTATTTTTTTTATTGGAATAAGCAAACTCAAAACAAACGCTAGAAATAGCGTTATTCCCAAAATCCCCGTTTCGCTCGCAATTAATAAATAAATATTATGAATCGGCTGCCAAAGCCAGCTTTTTGTCATCCCGAATTTTTCATAAAATCCGTTTTTATAAGCGTAAGATACTTGTGTTCCAAGTCCGCTCCCGAATGGATTTTCTTTTATTAAACTGATTCCCATTTCGTTATAGGCTAATCTTTCCGTTACCGCGTCTTCCTTTGTCGAAATCGGAGCTCTTTCTAAAATAAAATCTTTTGCCGGAATCACTGCAAAAACTAAAGCTAGAAAAATAGGAATCATTTTTTTAACTCCCGTCATTTTCTTTTTCAAAATAATCATTATGGATAAAAAGAAAATTGACATAAGAAGAGCTATCCACGCCTGTCTTGAAAAAGTCAAAATTATGGCGAGCAAAACCGGATAAGAAAAGATAAGTATTAAAATTTTTTCCTTCAAATTTTCTTTTTTAAAATAAAAATAAAGAAGCGCTAAAAATCCCATTATTAAAAATGCCGAGAGAATATTCGGGTGTAAAAAAGTTCCGTAAGCTCTTATGATTTTTGCGCCATCCGCTGTTATTTTGCTTATTCCGGGAGTGTTTGAACTTAACATTGGTTCTCCTAAAAAATATAATCCCAAGCTTTTTTGAAACTTAAATTGGAAAAAGGCGACCGCTGATTGAAAAATTGCCCCTAAAGAAATAATCCCCAAAATATTTTTTACTTCGATTGTTTTTTTTCTTATCAATTCTGAAATTAAAAATGCCGCTCCGGCTAAAGTAAAAAGTCTCAATAAAAAGCAGATTGATAAAATAAAGAGGGGAGAAAAGATTAAGCTGAAAATCGCCGCTGTTAAAAAATAAATTAAAAACAAAATACTTTTTCCTTTTTTTGTTCTTTCTTTTTTTGAAAATAAAACCGCCGTTCCCATTATCAAAAACAAAACCAGAAATAAATCGCTGGCGTATAAAAAAACCGATTCATATTCATGAAATCCCGGAATGAACCTTAAAACTTCCCATCGATATCCGAAAGGAAAAATCAGTAAAAAAGCGTAAAAAGAAAATTTCGCTGCTTTCTCTATCACGCCTTTAATATAGCAGAACGGAAGAAATTATTAAAAAAGGACCGCGTATATTATTCCTAAAAATGAAAGAAACAATATTATTTGCGTTATTATTCCTTTTGGTCTTTTTTTGAACAAAAAATCCTTTATTTTTAAAACGTTCATTTTTTTCCAAATCATTATTATCAAAACTCCTTCTAAAGCCAAAAATATTCCTCCGGCTATGGCTATCGCTTCTATAAAGTTGTTCAAGCCGGCTAGAATTAAAATCCAAGGAGAAAAGATTATTAAAAGATTGGAAATTATTTTTGGAAAATTTAAATCTTTTTCCATTATTTCTTTTGTTGATAGTCCGATAACGATATAAGAGCTTAAAATTGAAAGCAGTCCTAAAACTCCTATTATTGCCGCGACCAGATAGGGGAGAGCTGTTATGCTTTCCACTGAATCGCCCGTTATTGTTTTTGAAATTCCGATAATGCCGATTATAAAAAGAAAATAAGCTAAAGCCGGAATAATCGTTCCCCAAAAAAATACTTTTTTTAGTCCTTTGGCAGGTATTTTATTTTCTCGGCCGTAATCAATAATGGCAGGCACAGCTGATCTTCCGGAAAAAGAAAATAAGAACGGCCCGAATGGCAAAAAAATTAAACCTAAATTTACCATTGGAATTTCTCTTATTTTTTCTATCCCGTTTGCTGCTCCTGAAATAAAAATTAAAAAAATAATAAAAATCATTGCCGCTGTTATTAAAAATTCCAGCCGAGCCATTTTTTTTGGATTTATGAATATCAAAGCTGAACCGATTATCCATAAAAGTGAAATCTGATTTTGAAAAGCGGGGAGAACCGGAAAAATAATATCTCTAAAACTTTCTCCTAAAATAATATAAATTGAAAGTGTTAATAATGACCCGATTATTGTCACTAAAACTGCCAAGTAATAGGCTGTCTTTCCAAGATATATTTTTGCAAATCCGGCGAACTTAAATTTTTTTCCGCTTCTTAAAATTATGTCCGCATACATGGTATGCAAAAAATAAAAAGCTATCGGCGAAATAATTAAATAAATTAAAGCAATCAGCCACCCGGCTTTGCTGGTTATATAAGGAAGCGAAAAAAAACCGGCTCCTATTATCGTTGCTGAAAGCAGTGATGCCGGTAAAACGAAGTTTTTAAAACAATTTGATTTTAAAAATCTCATTTTTTAGAAATTAGAAATTTTTAATTAGTTTGCCTCGTTAAATTTATCTAACGGGTCATTTTGCTCTCTATTCATCGCTTTCATGTTCTCTCTTTCTGGTTTTTTCTTCCCCGATCATTTTTACGAGTTTTTCCACCAATCTCTTCGGGTCGCTGTCATAAATCACTTTTCCCGGACCGCGGTTTGCTTTTTTTACTATGTCTTGCAATTCCTCTGCTATTCCTCCTGTTCCGGTTAAAACTCCGATTGGCTTATCGTCCTCAAAAGCAATGGTGAATTCGTTTAAAGTTCCGATTCTTCCGCAGATTATCACGACTGCGTCTGCTGACCTTGTTAGAAGCAAATTTCTTCCGGCATAATCAAACCCCGTATAAACTATAAAATCATGATAATCAACCGGCAGGCGATAGCTTTTTAAATGCGCTGCTTCCGATGAAGCCGGAGACATGCCAACCACTATTCCTCCCGATGTTTTGGCGGCTTTTGCTACCCAATATGGCGCTCCAGTTGTCGCTCCGGTTATGGTAATTATGTCCTTTTCCGCGAGTACTCTCCCGAGTTCTTCTGACTTGTCAAAGGCTTGCGTTGCGCAGCATGTTGTTTCCGCTGCTCCTGAAACCGCTATTTTTATTTTAGGTTTGTATAAAAACCTAAAATCTTTTTCGTCTTTAACTTTCTTTTTCATTATTTTTAAATTATATCACAACTTCTTCTTTTGGTTTCGGCACTTTTGTTTCTATTGCCAATTCATCTCTTATTTTTGTGGCTAATGTTTCTGCCGCTTCTTTGTCTCCTTGTGTCACAAAAATAATTTTTACCGATTGCGCCATTTTCCCTGCCCAATTGATTAATTCTCTTTGGTCAGCGTGCGCTGAATATCCGTCTATGTTTTTAATTTTGCATTTTACTTCCACTTCTTTTCCAAAAATCACAACTTTATTTTTTCCTTCCTGAATTTGTCTTCCAAGCGACCCTTCCGCTTGATATCCCGCAAAAAGTATTCCGCTTTTTGAATCGCTTAAATAATTCAATTCATGCCTTAAAATCCTCCCGCCTTGCGACATTCCGCTTCCGGCCATTATTATTTTTGGCCCTTTGTCCTGGTCTATTTTCAGGGACTCCTCGTGCGTTAACGTGGCGTCCAGTCCGGGAAAATCGAAAATATCGTCTCCTAATTTTATTTGGTCTGCGATCTCTTCTCTGAAATAACTCCTGTATTTTTTATAGATTGTCGTAAGCTTGATGGCTAGCGGGCTGTCCAAATATATCGGCACTTTTGGAATTCTTCCTTTTCTGATTAAACTGTCGAGCTCAAATAAAAGCTCTTGTGTTCGCTCCATGGCAAATGTCGGAATTAAAAGCGTTCCCTTGTCGTTTATCACTTCTTCCACAAAATCTTCCAGCATATCTCTTCTCTTATCCGCATCTTCATGAATTCTCGCTCCGTAAACCGATTCAATCAAAGCGTAGTCCGCTTCTTTTATGTAATCTTTTTCTTTTATAATTGACGGTTCGCTATTTCCCAAATCCCCGGAAAAAACAATCTTCTTATTTTCCGCTTCGATAATCGCGCTTGCCGACCCTAAAATATGTCCGGCGTTTTTAAATTCAATTTTATAAACTCCGACTTGAAACGGCTGGTAATATTCCATCTTCCTCCACTTTTTCATTAAAGCGTTAATGTCTTCTTCTTCATAAAGCGGCTTTTTTCCATGCTTCTCTGCTTCCTTTCTTAAAATATCCGCCGAATCTAAAAGTAATAATTCTGAAAAATCTTTAGTCGGTTCTGTTGAATAAATTTCTCCCTGAAATCCTTCCTTAAATAATCTCGGCAGCATTCCGATATGGTCTATATGAGCATGAGTTATTATCACCGCCTCGATTTCTTTCGGGTTATAAGAAAGCGGTTCAAAATTTTTCTTTTCGCAATAATCTTCTCCCTGCGTCATTCCGCACTCTATCAAAATTTTTTTTCCTTCCGACTCAAGCATATATTGCGCGCCGGTCACCGATTCCGCTCCCCCATAAAATGTTAATTTCATAATTCCATTATATAAAAAAAATTTCTTTTTCGCATCTTCTATTTTTCATTCCCTGAGCTTGTCGAAGCCTGCCTGCCCTGCCTACCGTCAGGCAGGCGGTAGGCAGGGACTGCCTCATTTATCTTTAATCCGATATCCGCTTAAACAAACGCCTGTTTCAAAAATGTTTCACGTTTTACACTCTTGCTTTTAATAAAAAATGTGATACAATAAAAAAAGTATCATTTAAAACCAATTTAGTAAGGAGGCAAAAATGAGCCGAAGATGCCCTTGCGGAGCTTGGCTCAAAAAGGGCCAAACTTCTTGTTTTGAATGCGATAGGCCTGTTCCGGAAGAAAATCTATCTCGGGGAGAACTAGTAGAAAGAAGCGCAGTTCTCATTCACCTTATTCAGTCCGCTCATGGCGGACCATCTCGAAAATTTAAAAAAAGGAAAACTCTGTGAATAATTCGCTACTTTTTTTTAAAAATGCAACGCAGTTTGTCTGCGCGTTTCTGATTTTTGCTGTTTTACTTCCCGCTTCCGTTACTTCTTTTTACGCGGAAGGATTCTCTCTGATTTTTTCTCTCTATTTTTCTTTTCTGGTTATTTTATTTTTTGTTTTTGTGATTTTGGAAATAGAGAAAACAAACTGTTCAAATGGTTGTTGCGGCAGTTTAAACCTGCCGCCAGAAGAAGGGATGAATCCTCCGGTTAAATTGGATGTGTCTCATCCAAAAAAATATTTTGTCGTTCTTTAATTTAAATCTTAAAGCCCGCTTCCGCGGGCTTTCCTTTTTTATAATTAATTATTAAAAATTAGCTTGCCTCGTTAAATTTATTTAACGGGTAATTTTTTTAATCGCCTCTTCCGCTGCCTCTTTCTCATTCCACAATATTTTTTTTCCATTTGAATGAATATACGGCTCCGCTCCTTTTCCAAGAAGCGCTATCACGTCTCCTTCTTGCGCGAGTTCCATCGCTTTTTCAATCGCTTCCTTTCGGTCAATTATTTTGTAAACATTTTTTCCTTTCGGAATTCCTCCGTTTATATCTTCCATAATGTCTTCCGGTTTTTCATCATAAGGTTCTTCCGTTGTTAAAATTATTTCCTTGCAAAATTCCGCCGCGATTTTTCCAAGCGCCGGTCTTTTCCACTTGTCTCTTCCTCCGCCCGCCGCTCCAAAAACCGTTATTATTTTATTCTCCGGCCCCTTTTGATATTTTTTTAACTCCTCATAAACTGGTTCTAGCGAATCGGGCGTGTAAGCGTAGTCAATCACAACGGTAAACGGTTCTCTTTTTACAAACTCCATTCTCCCTGGCGCTCCCGGAAAACTTTCTATTCCTTTTTTTATTTCTTCTTCGCTTAAGCCGATTTCTTTTGCGAAAGCCACGGCTAACGCTATATTCGCTTCGTTTATTTTTCCCGGCAGCATTCTCGCCGCCAACTTTTTTTCTTCTGCGTCAGAAGGGGAATATAAAACAACTTTTTTCCCTTCCGCTTCTTTTATAAAATACTCGGCGTTCTCATCTTCTTTATTTATTAAAAAAAACGCCTCTCTGTTTTTCTTTGCGTATTTGAAAAATTTCAATTTTGCCTCTCGATAATTTTCAAATCCCCCGTGCGCCTCTATGTGCTCCGGTTTCAAATTAGTGAATGCCGCCGCTCCCCATTTTATGAATTGGTGCCGGTGTTGCAAAACTCCTTGGCTTGTCACTTCCATTATTGCGTATCGGCACCCTGCCCTCAAAGCTTCTTTTAAAAATCTTTGGATAAAAAACCTTCCGGGCATTGTGTTTCCTGTCAGATTTTTTTCTGTTTCCTTTCCGATTTTTATTTCTGCGGTTGAAAGCATTGCCGCCTTTCTGCCTGCGCTTTCTAAAATATGATGAATCAAATAAACCGAAGTCGTTTTTCCTTTAGTTCCGGTTATTCCAAGAACAAACATTTTTTTTGCCGGAAATCCAAAAACAACCGCCGCCGCAATCGCCCACAAATAATGATAAATGCTCCTTAAAATTTTCATTTTCTTTATCATACCTCCCTCAACCTTTTTCGCAAATAAAATCTTCGTAATAATTAGTCTTTTTTACGAAGTAAAATATTTACCCCGTATTTTATCGGGGCCTTTTTATCACCCCTCCTCCTTTCTTTTAAATCATTTAAATTAAAATAGCCTCGAAAAACAATTGGTGATTAGCCCTGTTTTGAGAGGCTGTTTTAATTTTTAAAACTCTCTTAATAATATCGCCAGCAATTCTGAAAAAATTCCTGCCTACCGGCAGGCAGGTTGGCGATTAGCCCTTTTTTTGAAGATTTGCTGGCGATTGTTAAAATCATAACAAACCCAATCAAACTTCTTTTTTTTAATTGATTATTCATTAGAAATTCTTAATTAGTCATTTTTCTGAGCGCTTCTCTAAATCTTTCTTCAAACCCTTTTGTTTTCTCCCTCACTCCCTTTATGGCTTCTTTTGCCTGAACCCTTGAATATCCCAAAGAAATAAGCGCTTCTTCAATATCTCCGTCTCTTTCCATTCTTTTTACTGTTTCTCCCGAGGCGGGGGATTCTATTTTTCCTTTTAATTCCAAAACTACTCTTTCCGCCGTCTTTTTTCCAATCCCCGAAACTTTTGTTAAAAGTTCCGGTTTCTCTTCGTTTATTGCCGCCACCAATTCTTTTGCCCCCGCGATATTCAAAAGTCCGATAGCTGTCTTCGGCCCCACTCCCGAAATGGAAATCAGCTTTTCAAAAACTTGAAGCTCAAAAATGGAAGTGAATCCGAATAAGCTGATCGCGTCCTCTTTTACATTTAGATGGCAATAAAACTTGGCGTTTTCTTTATTCTTTTTCGCTTCTCCTTGCGAATCTATTGTTGTGTTTATTTTAAATCCGATTCCATGGACATCTACCACGCAAAAATTCCCTTCCGTCTCTTCTAATCTTCCTTTTATATATCTGAACATGCCAAATCTTTATAAATTTTATTTGTAAAATTTGTTTTAGGTTTGAGCACTCCGACTAAGGTCGGAGTTACTCCAATCTTTAATTTCAAAAAACACGATAAGAGAAATTAAATTTTTTTCCCGCGTTCCTCTCTTTTTCCATCATCTTTAACTTACACCTTTTAAAAAAATAAAAAAAGCCCCCGAAGTTCATTCGGGGGAATATATTTGAGGGACTATGATTTATCGAGCCAGTCCCTCCTAATCTCTACACTCTATTATGTTTTTTTCTAGAAAAAAACAAACAAAAAACTTTTATTAGTGAGCTTCTTTTTGCTCACCAGCCATAATTAATATGGCTTTATTTGAAAATTAATTGAAAAACGGTTTAAAGAATTTTTTACCCGTTCCTCACCTTTCTTCTTAAAGTTTATCATACTTTAAACTATTTGTCAATAGAATAAATAAAACCTCTTTTTAAGAGGTTTTAAAGTGGGGGAGAGCTAATTTTTTTGGAAAAACTAAAAGCTCTGGAGGTGGGCTCTTTTAGCTCTCCCCCCGACCAAATCCTAATTTCATTTTATCTTCCTCTATTTTTAAAATCAAGTCCTCTCTTGAAAAAAACCTCTAAAATCTGTAAATTGAGAAAGCGTTATCTTGCGCCTGTAGCTCAGCTGGTTAGAGCATCGAGCTTATACCTCGAGGGTCCTTGGTTCGAATCCAAGCAGGCGCACGCTTTTTACTGAAAATAAATAATACTCCGACTTGAGTCGGAGTATTATTATGCTTTCTGCTTGGATTCGAACGGGAAAGGGGTCGGGAAAACGGGAGTTTTCCCGTTGCGGAAACACTAAAACCGATGGGTTTTAGAGAGTTCCGATTTATCGGAACGACGTTCGATTTCCAAGCAGGCCTGCCTGCCGAAGGTAGGCGCACACTTTTTGCTAAAAGTAAAAAATTATCCGACTTGAACCGGAGAATTTTTAAATTAAAATAAGATAAAATTTTATCTTATTTCGCTTTCTTTATTATCTCTTCAAACTCTTCTTTCTCTAAAATCTCTTTTTCAAGAAGCGCGTCCGCTATCGCTTTTAACGTTTTTTTGTTTCCGGCGATTATTTTCTCCGCTTTCTTCTCCGCTTCTCTTATTAGTTTTTCCGTTTCTGCGTCTATTAGCTTGGCTGTTTCTTCCGAATAATGCTTTTCCGACATTATTTCTCTTCCTAAAAACACCGTCTCTTCCGAATCGTCATAAGCCACCGGTCCTATTTTTTCGCTCATTCCGTATTTTGTCACCATTCTTCTCGCCAGTTCAAAAGCCACTTTTAAATCATTGGAAGCTCCGGTTGTCATATCGTGAAATATCGCTTTTTCCGCTGCATATCCGCCGAACATCATCGCTAAATCTGCCAAAAATTGTTCTCGGCTTTTTAATCTTCGGTCCTCGAGGGGAAGTTTTAAGGTATATCCTCCCGCCATTCCTCTCGAGATTATGGAAATTTTATGCACCGGGTCGGCCTCCGGAATTAAAGCCGACACGAGTCCGTGCCCCGCTTCGTGATATGCCGTTATCTTTCTTTCTTTTTCTGTTGTTACTCTGCTTTTTCTTTCCGGCCCTAAAATCACTTTTTCCACCGAATCAAAAATATCTTGCTGGCTTATGGATTTTTTATTTTTTCTCGCCGCGAATATTGCCGCTTCGTTCATTAAATTGGCTAAATCCGCTCCCGAAAATCCCGGCGTTCGAACCGCCACTTTTTTCAAATCCGCGTCTTTGTCTATAATCTTGTCTTTCGCGTGAATCTTCAAAATTTCTTCCCTTTCTCTTATATCTGGCAAATCCAATATTATTCTTCGGTCAAATCTTCCCGGTCGAAGCAGCGCCGGGTCTAAAATATCCGGCCGGTTGGTGGCCGCAAGCACAATCACTCTTGTTTCTCGGTCAAATCCGTCCATCTCAACTAAAATCTGGTTTAAAGTTTGTTCTCTTTCATCGTGCCCTCCGCCAAGTCCCGCGCCTCTCTGCCTGCCCACTGCGTCTATCTCGTCTATAAATAATATGGAAGGCGCCGTGTTTTTTGCCGTCTCAAAAGCGTCTCTTGTTCGGCTGGCTCCCACTCCGACAAACATTTCCACAAATTCCGACGCTGACATATGGAAAAAGGGGACGCCCGCTTCTCCCGCCACCGCTCTCGCGATTAAAGTTTTTCCCGTGCCGGGACTGCCGACTAGTAATACTCCTCTCGGAATTTTTGCTCCGAGGTCGGTAAACTTTTTCGGATTTTTTAAAAACTCCACCACTTCCTTCAATTCCTGTTTGGCTTCGTATAATCCTGCCACATCGTCAAAATCTATTTTATTTTTAAACGGATTAAATGCTTTTAATTTTGATTGTCCGAAAGTGAATGCTTGATTCATTCCGCTTTTGGCGTTTCGGAAGAGTAGCCAGAAAATTACTCCGATAGCGATAATTGGAAGAAGTGTCGGAATAAGCACGCTTGCCCAAAATTGAAATCCGCTCTCGTCTTTCACTTCCATCGGAATTTCTCGGAACGCTTTTTGGTCCACTCCGTAATTTGCCAAGGTCTCGCTTAAAGATGCTTCCGCTTCTTTTTTGGCTGTCATCTCCGCCCCGTCTTTTAACTTTACTGTTAAATCGTTCCCGCTCACCGTTATCTTTTCCACCTCGAGCGCGTTTATCTTAAGCGCTAAATCGTTAAGCGCTATTTGTTTCTTTTCGGCAAAACTTCCGGTCATTGCCGAAAATATTATTGAAATGATAATAAAAGCCAAAAAAACCCACGCCAAATTTTTTAAAAAAGTTTTCATATTGCTAATTTATTTTATTTGTTTTAAATCTTTTTTGCAAACAAATTTTTTTCAAAATTAGCGCCTCAATTTTTTTAATTTTAAAACGGCTTCTTTTGAAGCCGTTTTAAAATCTTATTTTTCCGTCTTTTCCTCTTCTTTTTCCTTCTCTTTTTCTTTTTTCTTTCCCGTTTTCATTTTCAGAATCAGTCTTTTTTCTTCCGGTTTTAAAACGTCAATCACAAAATCATATTTTTTCCCCAGTTCCAGTTCTTTTTTCATTTCATCCACTCCGCCGAACTCCGAAACGTGAATCAATCCTTGCACGTCCGCTCCTTCCACGTTTACAAACGCTCCGAACGGATTGAATTTGAACGGCGTTCCCTTCACTTTTTCTCCTTCTTTTATTTTTTCACTCATATTTTTCCACGGGTCGGGCTTCAGTGCTTTCAAGGAAAGCGAAACTCTTCCGTCTTTTATTTCTGTCACCATTGCTCTGACTGCATCGTTCACTTTTACTATTTCTTTCGGGTTTTCCACTAGTTTATGGTCAAGCTCGGAAATGTGGATTAATCCTTCCACTTCCGGATGGTCGGCAAATTTAAGGAAAGCTCCGAAATCGGCCACGCCCGAAATTATGCCTTCCACAATATCTCCCGCTTTGTAGTTTTTCAGCATCTCCTGCACCCCCTTGTCGGAAATCTCTCTCTCGGAAATTATCAGTTTGTTCATCTTGGAATTGACCGTCATTATTTTCACTTCCAATTCTTTTCCCACGAATTCTTTCAATTCTTCCAATATCTTTTCCTTATTATTATCGGCTACTCTCGGATAATGCTCGTTGGAAAGCTGCGATACCGGCAAGAATGCTTTCACGTCTTTTACTTCCGTTAATAATCCTCCGGCGTTGGCCGCTGTTATTAAGACTTTTAAAATCTCGTCTCTCTCCTTCATTTCTTTAAACTCCTGCCAAACTTTATGCTTGTCGGCTTCCGTTAAAGAAAGTTCGGTAAATCCGGTTTCTCCGTCCACTTCCGCCACTTTGGCGTTTATTGTGTCTCCGAGTTTCAACCCTCGCACTATTTCTCTTCCATTGTTAAACTCTCTGCCGAAAACAATTCCTGTCCCAAATCTGTTTAGGTCAAAAAAAACCTCGTTTCCTTTTTGCTCCAAAAACCTGGCTTGAACGAGGTCGCCTTCTTTCAGAACCGAAAAAAGCTCCGGTTCCGCTTTCATTATTTTCATCATTGGGGAATTCTTTTTTCCCGTCTTTATTGCTGTAGTCATATTGAAGAATAGTATATAAAGAACTTCCCCCTTTGTCAAAATGTTGTTTTTTACCATTGAAAAACCCGATAAAACGGCATATAATGTCCTTATGGTCATCACTTATCACGGCGATAATTTTTTTCGGGTTCAAAGCGGTTCTTTAACTCTTGTGTCTGATGCGACAAACGACCGAATGAAGCCGAATATTTCTCTAAAAACCCTTTCTTCGTCAGCTGCTCCTGAAATTCTGCCTTCTGAAAATATCGTCGATTCTGCCGGTGAGTTTGATATTTCCGGCGTTTCCGTTAAAGGCATTCAAATCAAAAAAGAATCTGCCGAAAAATTCGTCAAAACTGTTTTTTCCGTTTCCGGCATAGAAGACCTTCGTCTTTGTTTTCTCGGCCACCTGACGGAAAATATCGATTCCGAAATTGTTGAAAAAATCGGCGCTGTGGATATTCTTTTTCTTCCGGTTGGCAATCCTCCTTTTCTCTCTATTGAAGATTCGGTTAAAATCATTAAACAAATCAGCCCGAAAATTATTATTCCTTCCTTTCACGGAAAAAATGTTTCTGCCGAGTTTTTAAAAAATATCGGGCAGGAATCTTCCGTTGAAGAAAAACTTGTTTTGAAATCAAAAGACCTTCCGGAACGGGGGATGAAAGTTGTTGTTTTAAAGAACGAATAATTGTTTTTTATCATTTTTTATGGTTATTTTTGAAATGGGCTCAATTATAAAAAAATTTTTTCTGGATATCAGAGAATCGGATGACGCTTCTAAAACTCGCTGGATTTGGATTTTTTCCGCCTTTTCCTTTTTGCTTGTTTTGGGAGTTTGGGGTTTGGAAGTGAATTATCGCCTTTCCTCTCTTTATCCTCCTGATTCTGAAAAAGAACCCGGTGTTATTGAAACCGCAAGACAAGGCGCGCTGGTTATTATGAATAAAATCAGAACAAGCGTGGAAAGAAAAAAAATTATGGAATTTGAAGGCGGCGAAGAAACTTTTTCTTTTTCTCCGCTCTCGGTTCCTCTGCCTTCTCCGCGCGAATTTCCTAAACTATAAATATGGAAGAAGATAAAAAAAATAAAATTTTTCCGGCTTCTCTTGATAGAGAAATAACTGAAGAGCTCAAGGAGTCTTTTTTAAGCTACTCAATGTCGGTTATCATCGACCGCGCCTTGCCCGATGTCCGCGATGGCTTGAAGCCGGTTCATCGCCGCATTCTTTGGGCGATGTGGGATTCCGGTCTTAACGCTTCTTCAAAACTTAGAAAATCCGCCAATGTTGTCGGAGAAGTTTTGGGACGCTACCATCCGCACGGCGACTTGGCCGTTTATGATGCTATGGCTCGCTTGGCGCAGGATTTTTCCTTGCGTTATCCGCTTATTCAAGGTCAAGGAAACTGGGGTTCTATCGACGGCGATTCTCCGGCCGCTATGCGTTATACCGAATGCCGTATGGGAAAAATCGCCGAAGAAATGCTTTTCGATATTGAAAAAGAAACTGTTGATTGGAAAGAAAACTATGACTCTACTCGTCTTGAACCGAAAGTTCTTCCGGCTAAAATCCCCCAGCTTTTAATTAACGGCACGATGGGTATCGCAGTTGGTATGGCGACAGCCATTCCGCCTCATAATTTGAATGAAGTTATTGATGCCACCACTTTCCTTATTGACAATCCGAAAGCCGGCATTGACGAGCTTGTTAAATTTGTCAAAGGCCCGGACTTTCCGACTGGCGGAATTATTTATAACAAAAAAGATATTGCCGAAGCCTACATCACCGGCCGCGGCGCTGTCACCACTCGCGCCCTCGCCGAAATCACCGAAAGAAAAGGTAAGGAAAAATCCGGCCAGTTCGATATTATTATTTCCGAAATTCCTTATCAGGTTAACAAATCCGAGCTTATTCGCCATATCGCCGAACTCGTTATTGATAAAAGAATTGAAGGCATTAAAGACGTCCGCGACGAATCCGACAAAGACGGTCTCCGCATTGTTATCGAACTTAAAACCGACGTTCCGCCCCAAAAAATTTTGAACCAGCTTTTCAAACACACCGACCTTCAGAAAAATTTTAATTTCAATATGATTGCTCTCGTTAACGGCCAGAAGCCGGAACTCCTTTCTTTAAAAGAAATTCTTGAATACTATATCGCGCATCGTGTTGAATCCGTCACTCGCCGCGCCCGCTTTGAACTTAAAAAAGCTAAAGAACGCGAGCATATTCTCTTAGGGCTTGCTAAAGCTCTTTCGGTTATTGATAAAGTTATTGCGACTATTAAAAAATCCAAGAATCGCGAAGACGCTTCCATTAACCTTATTAAAACTTTCAAGTTTTCCGAAGCTCAGACAAACGCCATTCTTGATATGCGTCTTCAATCTTTGGCTGCTCTTGAAAGGCAAAAAATCGAAGATGAACTGGCTGAAAAGAAAAAGCTTATCGCTCGCCTTGAAGCTCTTTTAAAGAGCCCTGCTGAAATCAGAAAAGTTATTAAAACCGAACTTTTGGAAATCAAGGCAAAATTCGGCGATGAACGCCGCACTAAAGTTGTTTCGACTGGCGTGGAAGAATTTAGCGACGAAGATTTGATTCCTGAAGAAGAAGCCATTATCACTTTTTCCGCTTCCGGTTATATCAAGCGTCTTCCGCCGGCCTCTTTCAAAAGTCAGAAGAGGGGAGGAAAAGGCCTGATTGGTTCCGAGCTCGGCGAGGAAGATATGGTCAGTCAATTTCTAAACGCTTCCACTCACGACAACATTCTTTTCTTTACCGATAAAGGAAAAGTTTTTCAAACTAAAGTTTATGAAATTCCGGTGGCGAGCCGCGTTTCTAAAGGCAAAGCTATCGCTAATTTCCTGGAAATTCCTTCTTCCGACCGCGTCAGCGCTATCGTTGCTTATTCCGATAAAGGAGAGCTTTCCGGCAAATTCCTGGTTATGGCAACTTCAGGCGGCGTTATCAAAAAAACTCCTCTTGCTGATTTTAAAAATGTCAGGCGAAGCGGCATCATTGCCATCACTCTTAAAAAAGAAGACGAACTCAAATGGGTTTCTCTTTCCTCAGGCAAAGATGAAATAATTATTTCTACCGTTAATGGCCAAGCTATTCGCTTTAAAGAAACCGACGTCCGTCCTATGGGCCGCGCTTCTTCCGGTGTTATTTCCATCAAACTCAAAAAAGGGGACAGAGCCAGTTCTATGGATATCATCACGCCCGAATCAAAAGATGGCCGTCTTCTTGCTGTTATGGAAAATGGCTACGGCAAACAAACTCCCCTTAAAGAATACAAAGTTCAAAAGCGCGGCGGCTCCGGCATTAAAACCGCGAACGTCACTTCTAAAACCGGCAAAGTCATTGCCGCCCGCGTTATCACAAACGAAGAAGAGCTTTTTGCTCTTTCCGCTCACGGCCAAATAATCAAAACCGAATTAAAAACTGTCCGTCTCGCCGGCCGCTCCACGCAAGGCGTCCGCATTATGAATGTCAAAGAAGGGGATAAAGTCGCCGGCATCGTCTGTTTGTAAAAATGACTAATTAAGAATTGCTAATTTCTAATCAATTTTATAATGACCAATAATGTAAAATTTGATTTAGAAGAAAGAACGGCAAAATTTGGGGAAAATATAATAAACTTCTGTAAAAATACTGGAGAAAATTTTATTTCTAAACCGGTTATTTCTCAACTTATTCGTTCTGCTACGAGTATCGGAGCTAATTATTGTGAGGCGGATGATGCTGAATCTAAAAAGGACTTTATTCATAAACTTGGAATTTGTAAAAAAGAAGCTAGAGAAACAAAACATTGGTTAAGAATGATAAATACCGTCTTTCCCGATAAAAAAGATAATATAAAGATATTATGGCAAGAAGCTAAAGAGTTGAATTTAATCTTTAATGCTATAATTAATTCAAGTAAAAAAGATAAAATTTAATATTTTTTAGAAATTTGTTATTTATTAATTAGTTAGTTATTAGAAATTCTTTATTAGTAATTTATTATTGTATGTTTTCCAAATCCCAGCTTATTATTTTAGGAATCGGTTTTCTCGTTGTTTTTATTTTCATTCTTGTCCTTTTAGGCGTTATCCCCGGCCTTCGCTCCGATATTGGAACTAAAGTAAATCTGGTTGTTTGGGGTGTGCGTGATTCTTCCGAAAACTTCGCTTCCGGCATAAAAGAATTTCAAACGCTCTATCCGACCGTTTCCGTTTCTTATGAAAAGAAAGACCAGGCGACTTATGAAGCCGACCTCTTGAACGCTCTCGCTCTTGGCACTGGTCCCGATGTTATTATGATTGAAAATACTTGGCTTCCTCGTTACATTAACAAGCTTTCTCCCGCCTCGGCCGAAACTATTGATATAAATTCTCTTCGCGAACTTTTCCCTCTGGTTGTGGAGCAGGATTTCACTTCCGGCGGAAATATCTTTGCTCTTCCTCTTTTTGTGGATACCCTTTCTCTTTTTTACAATAAAGACCTTTTCGACTCCGCTAATATCATTTCTCCTCCGGAAAATTGGGACGTCTTTAAAGACGATGTTAACAAGCTAAAAAAAGTTGATAAAAAAGGAAATATTGAACGCGCCGGCGTCGCTCTCGGCGGCTCCCTCAAAAGCGTCAATCGCGCTTCCGATATCGTCTATCTTTTAATGATGCAAAGCGGCGTGAAAATGATTTCAAGTGATTATAATAGAGCTTCTTTTACAGGAACATTTGAAGATAAAAATCCTGGCGTAAGCGCTCTTGAGTTTTACACTTCTTTTGCCAATCCCAAATCTTCCGCTTATTCCTGGAATGATTCTTTTGGAACTTCTCTTGATTCTTTTGCTGAAGGAAAAACCGCTATGATACTCGGCTACAGCTGGATGATGGAAGAAATAAAAAACCGCAATCCTTTTCTTGATTTTGCTGTTGCTAAAGTTCCCCAGCTTTCCGCCTCCGAAATTCCGGTCAATTTTTCCGACTATCGCGGCCTCGCTGTTCTTAAGCAATCTTTAAACAAAACCGAAGCTTGGAATTTTGTTTCTTTTATTACCGGCACGGAATCTTCTGCTCGCTCTTTTTATCTTTCTACCAATCATCCGCCCGCCTTGCGCTCCCTTCTTCCGGAATGCCAAAATTCTGAAACTATTTCCGCTTTTTGCCGCCAGACTCTTTCCGCTCGTTCCTGGCCTCAAGTTGATAAGCCGAAAATCGACGCTATTTTTTCCGATACCATCAAAGATATTTTGAGCGGCCAGCTTTCTGTTATCGAATCTCTTAAAAAAGCGGAAGACCAGGTTTCTCTTTTAATTTCCGAATCAAAAAAATAAAATGGCTAATAAAACAAATTTTATTTGTCATTTCATCCCGACCGATAGCGTCAGGGTTCCGCTTGTTTTTAATTAGTTAATCATTAGAAATTCTTAATTCGTCATTTATTTATATATGTCTTTTTCTCTAAAACTTATTCTTCTCTCCTCTTTCTTTCTTTTTTTCGTCTCCGCTTCTCCCGCCTCCGCCGCTCTTCTTTCTTGCCAAAACGACTGCACTTTTTGCGACCTTCTTTCTACCGGCAATAACATCATAAAATTTGCGACCGAACTCTCTTTTATTCTTGTTGTCGGCGCGGTTGTCTATGGCGGATTCACTATTATGACTGCCGGCGGGAACGTTAGTGCTTTTGAAAAAGGAAAAAAATCCATTTATACCGCGCTTAAAGGCCTCGTTATTATTCTGGTCGGTTGGGTTTTTGTCACGGAATTTATAAGTATTTTAGCCGGAAACGGGCTTACTGTTCCTTGGTATCAAATACCTTGCGACACTGCCGCTCAGCAGTTTGATTCCGAATGGTCCGCTTATACCAGTTCCGGCGGAACCTTTTCTTATCCGACCACCAACACTCCTTATATCGCTCCTTCTTCATCTTCAGAAACCTGTAAATCCAATGAATCTATGGCGAATTATTATGGCGTTCCCTCTACCCCTCAAAATGACCCGAATCTTTCTTCAATGGTTAATTGCATCACTTCTAATCTTGCGGCAAATGGAAAATCCGGTCTTCTTGATACCGGTCAAATTTACACTTACGAAAATGATAATAAAAAATGCAATTTTACCCGCGGTCTTTCCGTTTGCAGTATCGGCTCCTGTGCTCACAAAGCTTATTCCTGCCATTATGGCGGGGTTAATGGAAGTAAAGGAGCGCTCGGCGTTGATTTCAATGCTAAAGGCGGTCAGGAACAAGCTCTTTATAATGCCATAAAAGCAATCTATGATTCCGGTTCTTGCAGTGGCATGTCTTCTCCTATTTATGAATCAACTCACACCCACGTCAGCCACTCCTCCTGCTCTTCTAAATATTAAAATGTTATAATAATTTTAGCTTCTGAGCCCGTCGAAGAACTTCAATTTTCTGTCTGTCATTCCTCCGGCGCAAGGTCGGAGGAATCCAGTCCTTGTTTTTAAAAGAAATCGAAGGACTACATTTAACTAAAAAACTAATAAACTTTTAACTTTATGAACTTTATTAACTTTCTAACTCTTAAACTTCTCTCTATCTCCACCGCTCTCGCGGAAGTTGGTGGTAAAGATTCTTCCTCCGGCACCACCATTAAAATCGAAAACCCTCTCGGCGCCGGCGCCACCATCGAAACTCTCTTAAATAAAATCATTGACTTTCTCGCCTTTAAGCTTGGCCCTATCATCGCTACCGGCTTTATCGTCTACGCCGCTTTTCTTATTATCACTTCCGGCGGCGATGAAAGAAAATTCAAATCCGGCATCACTACTCTCCGCTACACTCTAATCGGCTATGTTATTTTGATTATATCTAAAGGCCTGGTTCTTGTGATTAAGGAACTTCTTGGAGTCGCTTCCTAAATCTGCTATAATCAATTCATAAAAATATTAAAGGAAAGGTCGAAAAAATGATTAGAATTATTTTATCGAATAAATAAATTATTATGAAAAGAATTTCTTTGGTTTTGGCTTTATTATTGGTTTCCCTTATGCCTCTCTCTTCTTTAGCTCAAGTAACAGGACTTCCTACTGGTGGAATTCCTACTGCGTCATTCACAACTATGACTGGTTTGCTCTCTATAATTAATACTCTGATAAACTGGTTTTTTGTGATTGTTTTGGTTTTTGCCGTTATTGCTTTTATTTGGGCTGGTTTTATGTATGTTTTTTCTTGGGGTGGAGGAGACACCAAAGCGGCAAAAGATATTATTCTCTACGCTATTATTGGTGTGATTATTGCTGTCTTGGCAAAATCTTTCGTTTGGTTCGCTTATAATCTTGCGACAAACGCGTTATAATTTCGTTAGTTAAAAAAATCCCCCACTAATAAAGATGGGGGATTTTTGTTTTTTAAGATGCGTCAAAATAAAAAGCCCCAGTCCTAAGACCGGGGCGAAATGTTCATTTTGACCTTATCATTATATAGCATTTAATCGACAAATTTTCTCCAATTCCTCCTTTTAATCTGAACCTTGAAGACTGAGGAAACTTTTTACTTTGCTTTCCTGTTAAGAAAAAAGTTTCCCCACCTTCCTGTTCTTCTTTTATCCATGCGTCATCTGGAAAGACAACGCATTTTTCCGATTGAGAAAAAGTTTCAAACCATTCGGTATATCCGTTTGGAGAAACAATTGCTTCTTTCCAGAAAACCCATCCCTTGCTCTGTAAAAATCTCACTTCTTTTTGGTCGGGGGATGGAATTCTTTCTGATAAAGAAAGCGAATTAATAAAAACTGCTTTTACTTTCTTTAAATCGCTTAAATTCCAAGAAAAGAAGGAAAAAAATATTTCAAGAAAAATAAGAATATAGCATGTTTTTAGAAAAAACGTCCAAGCTTTATTCATTTTTCTTCTCCTTTCTTAAAAATATCCAGGATGCTTTTTAAGGCTTCTCCTGTTCTTCCGGTGAAATCAACTTGTTGTTGTTTTATGTCTTTTTTAACCTTTCTGGTTTGTATTAAAAACAACTCAGTAGCTTTGGGTATGGAGATGTTCAATTTTTCGGAAATTTCACGAATGCTTTCGATAAAATGTTTTCTCTCCACTGATTCCGCTTCTTTTTGAGCGTTTTCTCTAGATTTTTTTTCCGCGTCTTTCGCTAATTTCCCTGTTAAAGAAATTTCAGTTACATTGAACCTTGTTAAAATTATTCCAAGAGAGCTGATCTTTATCTTTCCTCGGCCCTCTTTTGATTTTTCCAAAGATTCTCCGGCGATTGTTTTGAGCACAAAATCTTCCAAATCATTTTTTACTCCGAGAGCCTCTTGATAATTTTGAGGTCCATTTGTGCTTTCTATTGCCCAAGTTCTGATTCTTTCTGCTATTACGTCTTCTAATATCTCTCTTACTCCACTTTCTCCTCCGACGTTTAAAAACTGCGTCAGATTCTCTGGGTCTGGATAAAACGTGATAGCATGAGGAATCACTAATTCAGCCATATCCGGTGTTCGCACCCTTTTCGGCTCAAAAGACATGTTTTTTTCTGTCATTTCTACCCTTATTAATCCAAATATCCAAGGATAAAAAGGCAAAAAAACAAACCCTTCTTTAAGAGAGATATTTGTTCTCTCTCCTAAAACCGTCACAAGCCCTCTGTTTGGCGGGTCATTTTGAATGATTTGGAAACCATTCCTGATAAATACCCCGGTCATAAGAGCTTGAAATCCGATAAAGGATAAAAAAATTCCTCCCTTAATTTCAAAAAAGATCTTTATAAAAAAAGGAAATGCGATTATTAATCCTATAACGGTGCTTGAAATCAGAATCACAACTGCAATAAAAGAAAACTTCTTCATCTTCTTTCTCTATTCTTGTTTATTTAGTTTTCAAAACTCTGCTTCCATTATAGCACTTAACATAAAGTATGTCAAAAAAATTCCCCCAGTTTAAAACTGAGGGATTACAATTTAAGACACAACTATTATAGATTCCCCATCTTTCTCAGAAAGGATTCTAAAAATAGCTTGTCTTGGTTTAGTCCAAACAAAATTTTCAGGACTATCATTAATTATCTCTCCATCCCAAAAATTAATTTTTACGTCGCAAGAAGAAGAAATTCTGTACTCTGCTCCGGGCGGCACTTTCACCCACTCGCTCCACTCCCCGGGTTTCAACTTTATTACCTTTCGCGTTTCTCCCGGGAAGAATGTTATGCATCTCCCGGAATTGAAAGTAGTGGAACTTGCCCTACTCTGGGCTGCGTTCTTCTCCCATTCCTTCATTGCCACTTTTGGATTCATCGGCCAGTCAAAAAACCAAGCCGCCACAATCCAAATGAGAGCAATTTTTGCGAAAGTCCAAGTCCAATCTCTAAATTTCTCAATTTTTTTCCCTTTGAAAAATCCAGTAATACTTCCCCACAAACTCTTTTCTTCCTCCTCTTTCTTCCCTTTTGCGCGTATTCTTTTTCCTTGTTCAAGAGCGAGGTTAAGAAAAAAAATTAAAACAATAGTTCCAAGTAGATATTCCATTTTAAACCATTGCATTTTTTTACCCTTTCTTTTCTGGAATATTAAGCATTAATCCTTGGGCGGAAGAAGGAACTACAATTGTATTCCCTTTTTCCCCAGCCTTTTGAAGAGCTAAAAAACCCAAAACTAAATTAGGGTCAACGCCCAAACTTTTAGCTTCCTCTACAACCTTTCTCAATGCTTCTGCATTTCCTTTTCCTTCTTCTGCTATTTCCGTCTCTCTAGCTCTCGCTAATCTTTCCCTTGCTTTCCCATCCTTTTCTGCTTTCCATTCGGCAGAGATTCTATCTTCATCTTCTTTTTTGGCAAAATCAATTGAAATTACCTCCACCGTGTCTGGAATTAAACAAACTCCGTACTGCTCCAAGATTTGATCGTCAACTTTATAAAGCTCTAAAAAAGTTTCCCCTGTTTTCTTCCCAATTATTTGCCCCCCCTCTTCTTTTTTAGGACCAATTCTAAGAAATTCATCTAACTGCATTGTATTAATAAAACTTCTAAAAGAAGGCTTTATTAAATCTGTTGTTGCTTCCAGCCACTTTTGAACTTTTTTAAGGGATTTGTATGGATTTACGATTCTTAGACCCATTAAAATGTTCACATTGACCTGAATTTTTTCCTCTGTTTCGGCTTCATCGATGCGAACAAAATAAAAATCATCCATAACTAAAATATAGTCAATGATTCTTTCTTTTGTTTGCGCAACGCTCTTTATTCCCTGCCCACTCCCTTCTTGTTCATAAGAAGTCCATTTGAATTTATACCAATGTACGGAATGAATAAAAGGAATTCCAACGACTTTCACGTTTTTTAGCATCAAGAAGGGTAGTATAGCTTCAACTAATTCGGCTAAACCTCCTTTTCTCTCCTGGCTTTTTTCCTCTACTATATCCCATTGTTGGTTAAAATAGTGATTTTTATAATTCATCACTAATCTATGAAAACCGCCAAAACAAAGAATCATTTTTGCTGTCCCTTCTTCTACGATTGTAAAAACAAAGTTGTTGTAAGCCAAAAACCTTATAACTACCGGAAACAACAAAATTAAGGCCAAAAATATCCCTAAGTTGTTTAAGAATCCGTTCATCTTTTTTCTCCATTCTTGTTTATTTAGTTTTCAAAACTCTGCCCCCATTATAGCACTTTTAAAACAGCTTGTCAAAACAAGTTTTCTTCGCTAAAATAATGATTATAAAGGGCGGGTGGCGCAACTGGCAGACGCGCATGGCTTAGGACCATGTCCCGCAAGGGTTGAGGGTTCAAATCCCTCCTCGCCCACTCCGATTATATCGGAACTCCGACTTCGGTCGGGGCCACTGCAATATTGTTAAGTAAAGGAGGGATTTGAATAGGAAAGGGTCGGAAAACAAAAGTTTTCCGTGATGGAAGTTATGAAACCGAGCGGTTTCATAACGGAACGAACATAAGTGAGTGAGTAGTGAAAATCCCTCCCCGCCCACAGTAGAAATTTAAACCTTCTCCAATTTTCCGATTTCTAATTTTTTTATCTTCTTTTTCCGTGAAACGCCTTATGAACTTCTTTTAATTCCTTATTAGTCAAATGCGTGTAGATTTGCGTTGTCGCAATATTAGTGTGCCCGAGCATTTCTTGCACGCTTCTCATATCCGCTCCGTTTATAAGTAAATCTGTGGCAAATGAATGGCGAATCAAATGCGGATGGATTTTTTTTCCGATTCCCGCTTTCTTTCCGTAAAAATCCACTAATCTTTGCACCGCTCTTGGTATTATCTTCCCGATCACTTTCGGATTTTTTGCCTTGGTATAACTTATAAAAAGCCATTCTTCCGCGTCTCTTCTTTTTTCCAGATAATTTTTTAGCGCTTCCTTGGCTCCGTCTGATAAAAAAACTACCCGCAACTTGTCTCCTTTTCCTCTCACTGTTATTTCTCCTCTTTCCAAATTCACATATCGGTCTAAAGAGCATAATTCCGAAACGCGGAGTCCGGTAGAAAATAAAACTTCCAGTATTGCTTTATCCCGCTTTCCCCGCAGCGTTCCTCGGTCCGGCATCTCAAGCATTCTTTCTAAATCCCTGTAATCGATCATTTCTATTTGCCGCGCCGGCGCTTTTGGCAACTCCACTTTGTCCGCCGATAAAGACTCGATGTCGTTTTTTGCCAGATACTTCAGAAAATTTCTGATAGCAATCACATAATAGCTTTGGGTTATTTTTTTTATCGGCGCCCGCGCCAGCTCCAACCGAAATTTTTTTACCGTCTCGTTGGTAATATCTTTTGCTCTTTGAATTTTTGCCGTTTTTATAAAATGCTTAAGATAGCGCTTATAATTCTCGCTTGTTTTTACCGACCGATTCTTTTCTATCTCTAAATAATTCAGGTAATCTTCAAGTAATTTTTCTGCTTCCGTCATTTTTATTATTATATCCTTTCCTTCCGTTTTGCGACAGGCCTTCTCTCTTATTTTCTCTTAAAAGCATGATAAAACCAATAAAATCTCTTCTATAGTTGACTAATTATTTTTTTTCGTATATAATTTACGCATAACTTGAATATCTTATGTTAACTACAAGACAAAAGAAAAACACCATTAAAGACGTGAAAATTCACGAAACTGACACCGGTTCTGCTCCGGTGCAAATTGCTTTGCTTTCTCGCCAGATTGATGAGCTTTCCACTCATTTAAAAACTCATCGCAAAGACAATCATTCCCGTCGCGGGCTCTTAAAAATGGTTTCCAAAAGAAAAAATTTTTTGAACTATCTCGCCAAAAAAGATAAAAAAGAGTACGATAAAATTGTTAAGAAACTTGGGCTTAAAAACAAGGCTTCTTAATTTTTGAAAATAAATTTTAGTTTAGAAAAAGAGTTATGACCACGCACCTAATTGAGCACCAAGACCAGCGTGTGGGAATTTTTATAGACATCCAGAATCTTTATCATTCGGCCAAAAATCTTTATAATAGCCGGGTTAATTATCGGGAACTTGTAAAATGCCTCACTGGAAAAAGGAGTTTAGTCCGGGCTTTGGCTTATGTCGTTAAAAGCGACACGCCTACCGAATCTACCATCTCTAAAACAACCGGCCGGAGCGAAGCCTCTTTTTTTGACGCTCTCGAAAAATCCGGCATTCAGCTTCGCGTTAAAGACCTTCAAATTTTTGCCGGCGGCGCCAAAAAAGCCGACTGGGACGTCGGCCTTGCGGTTGACGCTATTCGCATGGCGCAGTCCTTGGATGTTATTATCCTTGCCACCGGCGATGGCGACTTCCTTCCTCTTATTGAATATCTGAAGTGGGGGATGGGCAAAGACGTGGAAGTGGCGGCTTTTTCAAGAAGCAGCAACGCCAAAATGAAAGAAGTGTCTGATGCTTTTATCGCCTTGGAAGAAGTTCCCAAAATGCTTGTTCGAATCAAGCGCTAAATATTATCAAAATTATTTTAATAAAAAATGAATCTTAATCGAAAAAATTTTTCTACAACTATCGCCGGCCGTGAATTTTCTTTGGAAATTTCTGATTTGGCTGACCAAACTAACGGTTCTGTTCTTGCTAAATATGGCGACACCGTCGTTCTTGCCACTGCTGTTATGGGCAAAATTGACCAGCCGGGTGATTTTTTTCCGCTCACGGTTAATTATGAAGAAAAATTTTATGCTGCCGGAAAAATTTTAGGCAGCCGCTTTGTCCGCCGCGAAGGAAAAACTTCCGATGAAGCCGTGCTTTCCGGCCGCTTGATCGACCGCTCTATTCGTCCGCTTTTTAACGAACGCCTTCGCCGCGAAGTTCAAGTGGTTCTGACTATTTTTTCCATCGACGAAAAAAACGACCCTGATTTTGTTTCGCTTATCGCCGCCTCTGCCGCTCTTGCTATCTCCGACATTCCTTGGGCTGGCCCCGTCGGCGGCGTTCAAGTGGCAAAAATCGATAACGAGTTGAAAATAAATCCTCTTATTGAAGAAATCCAAAAAGGCAAAATCTCTTTTAACGCTTTCTTTTCCGGCATTAAAGGAAAAATCAATATGATTGAAATCTCCGGTTTTGAAGCGAAAGAAAACGAAATTGTGGAAGGTATGAAAGCCGCGCTTGTGGAAATTGAAAATCTCGTCGCTTTTCAGGAAAAAATTGTGCAGGAAATCGGCAAAAATAAAACCGCTGTCACTCTCAATGATTCTTCTCCTGAATTTTCCTCTGCTGTTAAAAATTTTTTGGAGGAAAAAATAGAAAAAGCTCTTTATCTCAAAGAAAAACCCGCGCGCGAATCGGCTGTTTCAAAAGTTAAAGAAGAATTCGTTTCCTTTCTTGCGGAAAATGAATTTTCCGAAGACGACCTGAAGCATTCCGAAATAATTTTTGAAGAAATTGTTAATGATATCGTTCATAAGAACGTCATTAAAAATGAAAAACGCGTTGATGGGCGCAAACTTGATGAAATTCGCCCGCTTTATTCGGAAGTAAAACTTTTTGAACGCACTCACGGCACCGGACTTTTTATGCGCGGCGAAACCCATGCCTTAGCTGTCACGACTATCGCTCCTCCGGGCGCTGAAAAGCTGGAAGAAACTATGGAAGACACCGTTAAAAAACGCTTTTTCCTCCATTATAATTTTCCTCCTTACGCTGTTGGTGAAATCAAACAGCTCCGCGGACCGGGACGCCGCGAAATCGGCCATGGCGCTCTTGCTGAAAAAGCTCTTCGCCCTATGGTTCCTTCTACCGACATTTTTCCTTACACCGTCCGTGTTGTCTCTGAGGTTGTTTCCTCAAACGGCTCTTCTTCTATGGCGACAGTTTGCGCCGGCTGTCTTTCTTTGATGGACGCCGGTGTTCCTCTTAAAAAACCGGTTGCCGGAATCGCTATGGGCATTATGTCTGATGCAAAAGGAAATTATAAAATCTTGACCGACATTCAAGGTCCGGAAGACCACTATGGCGATATGGACTTTAAAGTTGCGGGCACTCGTGATGGCGTCACCGCCGTTCAGCTTGATGTCAAAATCGACGGCGTCACTCCGGAAATTTTGCGCGAAGGTTTGGAACAAGCGAAAACCGCCCGCTTGGAAATTCTTTCTCATATGGAAGAAACTTTGTCCGCTCCTCGTCCGGAAATTTCCAAATACGCTCCTCAAGTTTCCGTTATTAAAATCAATCCGGAAAAAATCGGCGAGCTTATCGGTCCGGGCGGCAAAATCATTAACGGCATTATCGACAGAACCGGCGCCACGATTGATATTGACGACGACGGCACGGTTTATGTCGGCGGCACCACCAAAGAATCTCTTGAAGCCGCTCTTCGTGAAGTAAAAAGCATCACTAAAGATTTTGAAATCGGGGAAATCGTTGAAGGGCCGGTTGTCCGCATTTTAGAATTTGGCGCCATTATGGATTTAGGCGGAGGCAAAGACGGCATGATTCACGTTTCCGAACTTAAAGAAGGTTTTGTTAAAAATGTTGAAGACGTTTTGAAAGTGGGGGATTTCGTCCGCGCTAAAGTCATCAAAAAAGACAACGGCAAACTCGGCCTCTCCATTAAACAGCTAAAATAATTCGCTTCTGCAAATTATTTTAGTTGCTCCGACTCTAGTCGGAGCCTCCTTAATTAAAAAACTCCGCCTAAGCGGAGTTTTTTAATTGCCTCAATTCTAGCGGTTAGCATAGGAATACAATATTCTGTCATTTCTCCGACGCAAGGTCGGAGGAATCCATATAAATTATTTTCTGAGCGAAGTCGAAGAACTTCCTTATTAAAAAAATAAAAACCCCCGTAAACCTCACGGGGGTTATGATAATCAAAGTTCATTCAACTTGCACTCGGAAGCCCATTGCCTCCGAGATTTTGTTTATGTTGGCGCCTTTCGCGCCAATCACAAGCCCCTTATATTTATCGGGGCATCGAATTTTTTTGTTTTCCACACGTATAAGAAGTACGGTGGAATTTCCGCAACTCGTAGTCTTCTTTAAAATAGAGAAGACTCCGTGCGGTTGCGTGGCATGGCAAGCGAGAGTCTTGTTAAACTCGCTCACCTCAATCACATCAGCCCCTTCTTCTTTAAAGAGAGACCACAACTCCTTTTGTCCCTCTTTATCCTTCTCCTCCTTCAAAATCCGGAGACACTCTTTCCTGACTTCCGGATCAGGAATTTCAAAAGAAAAAACTTCCTCCGTTGTTTTTTCTTTTTTTATCACCCCCTCCTCATAAGTAAACCTTTCCAGCCCATTGGCTGAAATTTGAACGGTTTTAAAACCATTTAATATAACATTATTGCGGCAAGCAACGCCGCTATTTCCGATAACAGAAAAACTTTCTGCCAACCCTTCTTCGATGCATCTCTCCGCGGCGATTCGCGGATACTTATAATCGGAATCGCTCCACCCGATTCCTTTTTGAACTTTTTCTATAACAATCTCAGTTTTTTTCTGAAATTCTGTCCTTTCCTTCTCTGTCCCATCTCTTTTCTTGTCAATCTCCTCAGAGATATCCAAGAAAAAATAACCAAAATTTTCATTGTAATAATACTTATTCATTTTTTTCTCCTACCGTTTAAGGACCGGCGTCCGTTTTTTTTTGCGCTTAACGCCAATCCCCTAAACATCGGGTCATTATTTCAATGTTACTAAAGTAATTATAGCATACTCTATAATATATGTCAATATAACTAAAACCCCTATAAATAAACCATTCTCACCACTCATAAGCGAGCATTACAAAAACATTGTTTTAAAAGCATCGCGGAGCTGAAGCGGGCATGGTTTATAAAAAGCTCCGACTAAAGTCGGAGCTTCCCCATTATCACTAAAAGCGAATAACCAATATCCGCTCTCTAAAATGTAGTGTAGAAGCTTTAATAAATTAAGAATTTTTTAGGAAGAAATAATAATTAAACTCCCTGTCTTTTTAAAAAGCTTGCGTTAGCAAGCCTCTCTCTCATCACCCTAAGCGAGATGGCAAAAACTTTTTTCAAAATTTTGGCGATTCGCCCTTTTTTGAAAAAGGTTTTTGCCATGGAGCGAAACTTTTCCACACACCCTTTATTTCCATAAAGGTTTATAATAAAAGAAAAGCCTCCTTTTGGTTTAGATTAAAATTAAAAAAGCGCTTTAAAAACTTTTTATGGATAATCAAAATTTCAATAGTCCGGTCGGCTCTTCTCCGCTAGGCGGACCCGTCTCGCCTCTTGGCGGACCTGTCTCGCCTTTAGGCGGGCCTGTTCCGGAGCCCCCGAAAGATTCTTCAGTCGATGTTCGCACTATGCCTTCCGATATTCAATCGGTAAAACAAAGCGGCGGCGGTTCTCCCGAGCCCAAAAAATTTAATTTAAGCGAAGCAAATCAACCCGCCTCGCCGACTCCCGGCGCATCTAGTGACCAAGCGTCTCCTTTTGGCGCTGGTTTTCCTTCTTCTTCACTCGGCGGAGAACAATCTTTTGTTCCTGGGCAGAATCAAATAGAAATCGCCGAAGCTCCTTCCGGAAAAAGTGTTGATTGGAAAAAAATTATCCTTATAGTTGTTGCGGTTGTGGCTGTTGGATTGCTTGGTTATGTTGGCTACGCTTATCTTTATCCGATTTTCTTTCCTGCTTCCGCTCCTGTTGTTGAAAATACTATGCCTGTAACTACTTTGCCTGAAACTACTCCTGTTTCGGAAGAAACCATTGCTCCCGTTATCACTCATTCTTCTTACTTAAATACTCCTTCTATCGGCTCTCTTTCTTTTTCTTCTCTGACTTTTAAAACAGATATTTCTGCTCTTTTAAAACCGGCTGGCATTGCTTCCGCTTCTTCCACTGTCTCGGAATTTGTTGTTCAGAAAGATGGCAATCAGATGAAATTCTCTGAATTTTTTAGCTCTCTTTTTCCCAGTCTAAGCCAAGAAACTTTAGAGAATTATTTTGAAAGCGACTTTACCGCTTTTGCTTATTATGATGCTGATTCTGAAGTTTGGCCGGGCTTTATCGCTAAACTAAAAGCCGATTCCAATCTTTTTGACGCTGAAAGCGCTATGAAACTTTTTGAAACTTCCTCGGATTTTTCTAATATTTTTGTGGAAAATCAAGGGACAAGAGTTTCTACCGACTTTCTTGATGGCCAAATTAATTCGGTTCCGACAAGATACATCACTTTTTCCAATAAAAAGGCGGCTATTGACTATATGTGGATGGGGAACTACTTTATAGTATCTGCCTCCTATCCGGGACTGAAAGCCGCCGTCCCGTTAATTAACCCATAACAAATAAATGTTGAACGAGGAAAGAAAAAAAGTTCTCGAAGAAGAGCTTAAGGACATAAAAGAACAGTTGGCCAAACTAAAAAAAGAAAGCACTGATTTTGGTTCTGATATCGACGGGGGTGATGATGAGTCGCATGAAACGGAAGCTGTTAATATGAAATTGGCTTTGGAAGAAACTTTAAAATCTCGCCTTGAAGAAATAGAAAAAGAACTTGGCGAGGAATAAAAAATCGAATGTTAAAAAATCTGCCAGCGGCAGATTTTTTAATTCTTGTTTTTTGTGAATTTAAAATATTTTTTTAATTTTTGCAAAAACTCTCTCGGGGCGGGATAAAACTCAAGATGCTTTGTTCGTAAAACCATGAAGTTTCATTTTATAATTTTGGCTTTTTAAAATTTTAAGATAAAATTTTAACAATGGCCGAAGTCGCAAAAATTTTTTCCGCCGAACTTGAAGGCATTCATGCCAAACTGATTGATGTTGAAGTTGATATTAATGTCGGTCTCCATGCTTTTAATATTGTCGGCTTGGCCGATAAAGCTCTTTCTGAAGCCAAAGAGCGAGTTAATTCCGCTTTAAAAAACTCCGGTCTAAAACCGCCTAATCGGGAAAATCGCAAAATCACGGTTAACTTGGCTCCTGCTGACATTAAAAAAGCCGGCTCGCAATATGACCTCGCCATCGCTCTCGGTTATCTCCTGGCTTCCAAACAGATAAAAGAATTTAATTCTGCTGATAAAATTTTTATCGGCGAACTTTCTTTGGATGGCGGCTTGCGTCCCGTTTTCGGTTCTTTGAATATCGCCGAAATGGCTGAAAGTAAAAAAATCGAATATCTTTTTCTGCCGGAAGGAAATGTTAAAGAAGCGTCCGTCATTAAAAATCTTAAAGTCATTCCCGTAAAAAACATTTTGGAAATTATTGAAATCTTGGAAGGCCGGAAATCTGCTCTTCCTGCTCTCGCCGATTTTTCTTCTCCTCCCGGAAAATATGAAATTGACCTGGCCGATATCCGCGGACAGGAAAATGGCAAGCGGGCTCTCGTGATTTCCGCTTCCGGCGGCCACAATCTCTTGATGTCCGGCCCGCCCGGCTCCGGCAAAAGTATGCTGGCAAAAGCTCTGGTTTCCATTTTGCCTCCTATGGCTCTTGAGGAATCCATTGAAGCCACCAAAATTTATAGCGTTGCCGGTTTAACCAAAGAGGGGATTATTAACATTCGTCCTTTTCGTTCGCCTCACCATACCGCTTCCGGAGTTTCCATTATCGGCGGCGGCCAAATCCCGAAGCCGGGCGAAATTTCTCTCGCCCACCGCGGCGTTTTGTTTTTAGATGAAATTCCTGAATTTCGAAAAGACGTTTTGGAATCTCTCCGCCAACCTCTGGAAGATGGCCGGGTTTTTGTTTCTCGCGCTCGCGGCGCGCTGGAATTTCCCGCCCGCTTCTCGCTTATCGCCGCCATGAATCCTTGTCCTTGCGGTTTTTATAACGACCCCGACAAAGATTGCCGTTGTACTGCCAACGAAATTTTCCGTTATCAGAAAAAAATCTCTGGCCCGCTTCTTGACCGCATCGACCTTCAGATTTTTGTTCCGCGCGTCAAAACAAGCGAATTGATGGAAAGCGATTCCGTCCCTAAAAAAGGCAGCGCTGAATTAAGAAATTTGGTTATTAAAGCTCGCGCTCGCCAAAAAGAAAGATTTAAAAAGCTTGGCGTTAAAATTTTCACTAACAGCGAAATGTCTTCCAAGCTTGCTTCCGCGGTTGTTAATTTGGATAAAGAAGGAGAAAATTTTTTGAAATCCGCTCTGGAAAAATCTTTCATTTCCGGCCGCGGCTTCTATCGCATTTTGAAAGTCGCCCGCACCATTGCCGACCTGGAAGATTCCGAAAATGTTCTCGCCTCCCACTTAAAAGAAGCCTTCCAATATCGCCTCAAAGATTAATTTTTTCTCAACTTAAAAAAGCCTCAAATTTAAGGCTTTTTAAAATTATTTCTATTTATGTTATAACTCAAAAATAAACTCTACAACTATTAATCCTAATGAAATTAGTATTAATAAAACATAAACTCTCCAAATGCACGCCCAACAAAATCCCAATATTGATATATTTGGATTTTTTTCCATTTTTTCTTTTAAAGATGGGTTAAATATATTCCAAATTTTTTTAAATTTACTAATCATTTCTTAAATTATATACTTTTTCTTTTAGTTATTCTCTTTATTGATTAGAAATTAGAAATTCGTCATTAGAAATTTTTTTATAAATAATTATTTTACAAACGGATTAACCGCTCCATGCACTTCAAAATGCAAATGGCATCCGGTCGGCCCGCTTACGTTTCCTGTTTTCCCCACTTTTGCTATTTCTTCTCCTTGTTTCACGATATCTCCGGTTGCCGCCAAATTTTCCGAATTATGCGCATAAAGCGTTTTTGTTCCGTTTGGATGCTCAATCTTTATAAAAGAGCCGTATCCTCCGTTCCAATTTCCGGAATTTTCTTCTATAACCACGCCGTCCGCCGCCGCCACGATTCCCGCTCCGCAAGCGTTCGCGATATCTACCGCGTTGTAATTATGTAAAGCTCCGGAATTGAATCCGTTTGTCGGCATTTTAAAATATCCCGCCAGATTTGGTTTATAAGAACCGATTTTTCTGAAATCACTTTCCGTGTCAATCGGCACGCTCCCTAAGGCCTCCGCCTCGTTTATTAAAACTATTTTTTCTTCTGTTTCTTCAGTTACTCCTTCTTCGTTGTAGTCTTTTGAAAACAAAGCCCCTTCTTGGCTTAAAAGGGCTGTTTCTGTATTATTAACTGGACCTCCTAAATTTAGATAATTTTTATCGTTTTCTCCTAAAGCGAAAACCGCTTTTGAAAAGAACAGGGAACCCGCTAAAAAAACCCCTAAAAAAAGAGGATCTTCTAATTTCTTAACCGCCCTCGCTAAAACTTTAAGACAAATATGAATAAAGAGATTATACTCCAAAACCTGAATGAGCGTCAACAAAAAGCGGTAAAAATGCCTCAAAATGGGCCTCTTTTGATTGTTGCCGGCGCCGGTAGCGGCAAAACCGCCACTTTGACCGGCCGTTTTCTCTCTCTTCTTGAAATGGGTGTTAAACCGGAAAATATTCTCGCTATCACCTTCACTAATAAAGCCGCTGCCGAAATGAAATCGCGCATTGAATCCGCGGCCGGCGGCTCTTTTCGCAATCTTCCGTCTTTTGTCGGCACCTTTCATTCTCTCGGTGCGAAGATTTTAAGAAGCGATGCTCGGCTTGTCGGCCGCCTTCCGAACTTCTCTATTTTTGATTCCTCCGACTCCTCCCGCTTGCTTCGACGCATTTTGAAAGAAATGAATGTTGATAAGAGTTTTGGCTATTCTTTTTTTGCCGGTAAAATCGGCGATATCAAAAGCGACCTTCTTGATGTCGAATCTTTTAAGGAATCTAAATATGAAAAAGACCGCTTGGCGGCGGAAGTTTATGAAAGATATGAATCCGACTTGAAAGAAAACAACGGTTTTGATTTTGACGACCTCATTGAAAAGCCCGTTCTTATTTTTCGCTATCGTCCCGAAACTCTTCTTAAATATCAAAAAAAATACACCCACATTCTCGTCGATGAATATCAGGACGTGAACCGCGCCCAGTATCTTTTTGTTAAGCTTCTTGGAGGAAAATCAGGCAACATCAATGTTGTTGGCGACGACAATCAGGCTATTTACGGCTTTCGCGGCGCCGATTTTCGAAACTTTCTTAATTTTGATAAGGATTTTAAAAACACTAATGTTATTGTTCTTGACCAGAATTATCGTTCCACTAAAAACATTATCGGCGCCGCTTCCGCTCTTATTTCTCAAAATAAAAATCAGCGTCCGAAAAATCTTTGGACGGATAATGAAGAAGGGGAGAAGCTCAAGCTCTTTGAACATGATGATGAAGAAACTGAAGCCGGCTGGCTCGCCTCCGCTATCCCGCCTCTTTTGAATTCCGGCTCGGTCGCCGTTTTATATCGCACTAACGCTCAATCCCGTTCCATTGAACAGGCCTTTATTGAAAACGGCATTCCTTATCAAATCTTCGGCGGCTTGAAATTCTATGACCGCAAAGAAATTAAAGACCTTGTCGCCGCTCTTTCTTTTGCCAGTAACCCTAGCGATTTATTAAGCTTTGACCGGATGGAAAAAGGTTTTCAAAAAAAGCCTTCTCGCGGGCTTAAAGAAGCTCTTCCCTTGAAAGCTAAAACCCTGTCTCCTTCCGAACTTATTAAATTTATTTTGGAATCAACCGGCTATTTGAATTTGCTTCAAAAAAACTTTCCTAATTTTTCCGAACGCGCCGAAAACATTGCCGAGCTCACCTCTTTCGCTTCCGGTTTTTCTTCCCTTTCTGAATTTCTTGAATCCGTTTCTTTGTTTCAGAGCTCCGATGCCGCCCCGAAATCAAAAAGCCGGGTTGTTTCTTCCCGCTTTGTGAATATTATGACTGTCCATCTTTCCAAGGGTTTGGAATTTGATAATGTTTTTGTGGTCGGAGTTTCGGACGGCCTTATTCCGCACCAGATGTCTTTTTATAAGCCGGAAGACATTGAAGAAGAACGCCGTCTTCTTTATGTCGCGATAACCCGCGCCCGCAAAAATCTTCATTTAAGTTTTTTCGGCCTTCCTTCCCGTTTTCTTTCCGAAATCCCTTCCGAATTTATGAGTTTTGAAAACTGCGCTGAACTCGACGACGAAGAACGCTACATTTCCATCTAATTAATTTATTTAACGTGTCATTCCAGCGTAGGCGGGAATCCAGTAATTAAATTTACTGAGCGAATCCGACGAGTCGAAGAATCACATTTAACTAACAAACTTTTTTGTAATTTGTTATTTGTCATTTGGGATTTATAATAAACCTATGAGCATCCGCTCTTCTTTAATAGTCATTTTTCTCGGATTTTTAGCCACTCTCGGTTTTCTTTTTTTTAAAGCAAACCCCTCCGAAGCTCCGGCTAATAATATCGTTTCTGAACCGGCTTCTTTTCCTGAAGTTTCCCCGCAAACTTTTCCTTCTCTTTTTTCTGACAATCAAAACTCTTCCGAAAAATCATTAACCGACTTGAAACTTTTTGTCGAAAAACTTGCCAGTCCCAAAACTGAAGATAATTCATCTGTTTCCGACCTCCTTAATCCCGTTTCTTCCCCTTTTACTTCCGTCTTTTCCGAAAGTAGCGCCTCTTCTCTTCCTTCCGTTCAAAACCAGCCGGAGATAAAGCCGGCCTTGTCGGAAGAAGAAATTTTTTCCAATCTTTGGCCGGATTATTACTTAAGCCATCTCTCAAGAATTCAAGATTTGATGGTTGAACAAAATTTTATCTCTTCTTCGCAAAAAACTTCTTTTGATTCCGAAGAAAAAATTTATAGTTTTCTGGAAAAATTCGCTTCTTTTTATAAATCTGTTGCCGGTCTTTCCGACGATGAATTTTTAAGTTTGAAAGAAAAACTTAATAAAATTCCGGAATTGAAAGCGGAACAGCGCGAAGAATTATTAAAAAAGAAATTAAGCTTCTTGGACTTATTCGGAAATTTTTTTAAGACCGCCGAAGCGGCTTGGATCGGCGTTCCTCCTTTTTGCTATAAGGACTTGGCTCCCGGCAATCCTGTTGTTGGTTTTTCTTCCCCTAATTATTGCTGTAATTGCGGGCAATTCTGCAATGTTCACGGTTGTAATTTTGTTTATGATTGCGGCATTGGCGGCGCGGCTTGCACAATTCAATTGGGTTGCTTGAATAGTGTCTGCCGGAGTTTTCCTAATGCTCTTTGGGACCCGGCAACCACTATGTGCGGTTGCGGTTAAATCCGTTATTGTTTGTAAATTGATGATTGTTAATTGAAAATTATACTTCCTATGCCTCGTTATCTCGGACAACATTTTCTGAAAGATAAAGCCAAAATCAAACAAGCCGTTTCCGCCGTTAATCCGGAGGACGGCGATTTTATTGTTGAAGTCGGTCCCGGCCATGGCGAGCTTACTTCGGAAATTTTGAAAGTTCCCCAAAATTTCCGCCTTTTTGCTGTGGAAAAAGACAAAAAACTCGTTTCTCTTCTTCAAGCGAAATTTTCTTCCGAAAATCGCCTTGAAATTGTTGAAGGCGATATTTTAAAAATTCTCCCTTCCTTAATCAAAAAATCTCCTTATAAAATCTGCGGCAACATTCCTTATTATTTAACCGGTTTTCTTTTTAGAAAAATCGGCGAACTCGCCATTCTTCCTAAACTTGTTGTTTTTACCATTCAAAAGGAAGTGGGGGAGCGTCTCTCCGCTGAAAAAGGAAACTTTAATCTCTTGGCTGCTTCTATTCAATCTTGGGGAAACCCTAAAATAATCTCCTCTATTCCTAAAAAAAGCTTTTCTCCGCCTCCTCAAGTTGACTCCGTAGCCGTTTTAATAGAAAAAAAGGAACAACAATTATCCGAAACTGAAAAGTTATCTTATTTCTTAACCGCTAAAGCCGCTTTTAAACAGCCGAGGAAAACCCTTTTAAATAACCTTTCCGCCGGCCTTAAAATCGATAAAGCTGAATCCTTGAAACTTATCGCCAAAATCGGTCTTCTTCCAAATTCTCGCCCGCAAGACCTTAATTTTGAATCTCTTCTTAAACTCTCTCTTCTAGTTAATCATTAGTAATTTTTAATTAGTTAGTCATTAGAAATTTTTAATTCGTCATTTTTATTTTTCCCCTTATTTTTCGCCCTCAAAAATGATATAATTCCCTTATATTTCTGGGCAATGAATTTATTTTCCAACAAAAAAATATTAGGCCCGCTTGTTTTTGGTTTAATCGGGCTTTCCGCGCTTTTGTTTTTTTATATTATCGGCTCCGATTATCTGGAAAAACAGAAGCAAAACGAAACCTTGAATAAAATCAGTAATTTTGAATCAAACTCTCCCGCTTCTTCCAGAAATTTTACCGATGAATTGGCTAAAAATGTTATTCAAAAAGTGGCCGAAGAAAACATTGAAAATTCCGGTGTCGGCGTAATCAAGCTTCCCGATAAAACATTGATAAACGAAGCCGTTGAAACTTCTCTAAAAAACTTTAATCCGGAATCGATTAAGCCGGAAATTAAAGACGGCAGTTTAAAAATTTCGGAAGACATTAGTGTCAAAGCTGTCTCCTCTTATTTTTCCGGGTTTCAGGAAATTCTCATGAATAATTCTTCTTCTGTAAACAGTCTCAACCCTGAAACCACGGTTTCTAACGCCCTTGCTTCTCTGATTTTTTCTTATGAAAAAATGATTAAAGAATTTTACGCCCTTTCCGTTCCTAAAAGCGTTGTTTCTTTCCATAAAGAAGAGATTTCTCTTCTTTCCGCCAAGCTTCTTATTTTAAAACAGCTTCAAAATTATGAACAAGACCCGCTTTTGACTCTTCTTGCTGTTAAGTCCGATGAATATTTTGACGCCAAATTCCTGGAGCTGAAAGATTCTATCAATGATTATTTGCTGAAAAATAACATCACTTTCTAATTTTATGAAAAACTTTTTTTATAAATCTTCCGCCGCTTCTCTTGTTTTATTATTTTTATTTTCTTGCCTCCCTGCTTCTTCTTTTGCCGCTGTTCCGACTCTTGAAACAAATCCGGGCGTTTTGGGGCCTCTCGGCATCACTTCCGGCGCCACTACCGGGAGCTTAGCAAGAATGATTATGGAGTTTATCTTTAAACTTACCACCGAAAATCTTAAGCGAAGCTTGCTCGACGCTCTTGTTAGCCAGATGGTCACAGGCATCGCTGGCGGCAGTGAACCTAAATTTGTCACTAACTGGGAAAGTTTTCTTAACCAAAATTACTCTTTGGGTAAAAAAGAAGCTATTCAAGGTCTTGAATCAAGCGGTTTCTTTAGCTCCGGAAATAGTTTTGACTCGGCTATAAAATCTCAATTAAGCGGCAGTTCTTTTGTTTCAGAAACCAAGGAGAAAACTGTTGAAGAAAAATATAATGAACAATACAGCCAATTTGACTGGGAAAGTTTTTCTAAAAACACTTTCCCTGAGAATAATTATTACGGAAAATCTTTTATTGCTAAAGACATAGTTGACCGCAAAGCCGTCGCTAAAGCCGAAGCCGCCAAAAACGAAGCGCTTGCCGGCGGGGGATTTCTTTCCACAAAAAAATGTCTGAAAACAGCTACTAACGAAGCGGGAGAAGAATTTTGTCTTAATGAAGTCAGTACTACTCCCGGCAAAACTATTGGTGACACTCTTTCTCGCGCCGTTACTTCTGATATTGATTATATTGTTAATGCCGATGATTTTGCGAGCTTCGTCAGTGCTATTTCTTCATCTGTTTTTAATAAGCTCTTAGGCAGTGGCGTCTCCGGAATCATGGGTGTGGCTCAAGGTATTTTAAACGGGGAAAGTTTAGGTACTTTTTCTCTTAATATTGGCGATATTGACGGAGCAAATTTTTCCCTCGGCGAGTTTGGTAGTGTTTCTTTAGAAGATATTTCTGAAATTATTTTTAATGAAAGTTCTGATAATGATTTTTCTTCCGCCTATGATTCTGTTCCGAAAAACGTGGAAAGTATCGATGATCTTATCAAAGAAGAAATAGAAAACACCACCAATCTTGATTTGAGCTCTTCTCTTGATTCCTCTTCTAATTACGATTCTCTTTATTCTTCGCTTGGCAGTTATAAACAAAATAAAATTTCTTCTTTTAACGAAGTTAAAAGAGCTATTCTTTATCTTGAAGACATAAATCTTTCCCTTAATTTGAAATATTCAGTTAAAGATAAAGATACCGGCGGCTCCAGCAATCAAATATGTTCTGAAGATATTTTCTATTTTCTTCCCGTAAGTGAAAGAAGCGTCAAAATAGCAAAAGTGGATGAACTTAAAAAGAAACTTCAGACAATCCTTCAAAAGCTTAATGATGAAATATCCGCTTCTTCCGGCTCGGAAACTGAGGCTGAAATATTGGCGTCTTCTCTTCAAAAAGAAGAACTTTCCAATCTCTTTTTGGCCGGCGACTCTTCCATTAATGAAGAAAGTGAAAATTTTGATTTGCTTAACACTCTTCCTCTAAATCTTAATGTTGGTAATGGTTTAAAAGTTGATAATAAGACCATATCAAAGGATATCTCTTGTTTTGAAGAAACTGTTTCCGGCACGGGAATGAGGCAAAAAACAACGAAAATTTATTATACGAACGCAGTCTCCCTCTCTCTGTCTGGATTCAATTTCTTTAATAATGAAATAAAATACACATTTAATAAAACGACTTCCGGTTATGGAAATTATCTTGGCTTATCTCTTTCTTCTACGGTTGCTTCTAATTTTTTCTATCTTCACCCTGATAATTTTGACAATTATCTTTCTTCTCTTAGTGGAAAGATTTCTTCTTTTAACTCTCTTTCTCTTGATAGTAAATCTTTAAGTCGGAAGATTTCTTTTCGGCAGAATAAAGAAGCTGTTGTCTCTGAATTAAATAAAGCTTATCTCTATCTGGGAGATGTTGATTCTTCAAATTCTAATCTTCCGATTCTTAAAAATAATCTTCTTTCTAAATCCGCCGATATCTGGAAAACGGATGTTTCTGAAACCGATTTGGATTATTCTCAAAAAGAACGAGCGGAACTTCTGAATTTATTTTCCGCTGGCTTAGGAAGTGAAAGTGGTAATAATTTTGATATAACCAACAAACTTCCGATTAATCTTAATCAAAAAACGGATAGCGGTTCAGCTGTGACGATTGTTTCTTCCGGAAATATAAAAACCACCATCGCTCCTTTTTCCGCCAGTCAGAACTTCTTAGGTCTTTCAATTAATCTTGTTTATTTTAATCATCCTGAAAATAAAACATCTTATCTTGACGCTCTTAATTCAAAAATAAACAGCTTAGAAACTAACGGCTATCTTAAATAAAAAATGTTTTTTTGGCTAAAAAATAATTGGAAAAAAACCGCTCTTCTCTCCTTCTTTTTTGTTATTTTTTCTTTTTCCTTCAATTTTGTTTTGGCGCAAGAAACTGCTACTCCAACTAATGGTCAGACTTGTTCTTCCTTTCCTTCTTGTCCTTCTGGTGTTCCAAAAGATGCCACCTTTAATAAAGAAAAAAATGCTTGGGATTACTCCTATTCAACGGGTGTTGGAGAAGCTATTTCAACTGGGCATGATTATTACAGTTATCCTGAAGGAAAAAAAATTTCTACGGATGATGATCTTTTAGGCTCTGGAGTTTCTAGAAAAGATACAATAAGTGAAAGTGGTGATTTAAAAACTGAATATACTGGCGAAGGTTTTATTTCTGGTTTTGCTAGTTTTGCTATGGAGGGTGTTTTCGGTTTTTTCCTCAATGTTCTCTCTTATATCACGAACGTTGTTTTTATTTTCGGTTCTTGGTTGATTGATTTTGCTTTTAGTTTGAATTCTCGCCTGATGAAAATGCCCATTATTAAAAACGGCTGGTCTTTCGCCCGTGATTTTGCCAACCTTGGTTTTGTCTTGGGCATCCTCGTTATTTCTTTTGCCACTATTATCCGGCAAAAACAATATGGTATGCAGTCCTTGCTTTTTAAATTCATTCAAACTGCTATCCTGATAAATTTTTCTCTTGTTATTTGCGGCGTTCTGATTGATTTTGCCGGCATTGTTACCGCTTATTTTTTAAACAATGCTCTTATCAGTCAGCCTGATATTTCTTCCGCTTTTTCTAAACTCCTTGATATAAATAAGCTGTATGAAGTTGATTTTTCTTCTTTATCTGCCGGACAAAAGGCCTCCGCCCTTTCTGCTTCTTTTATGGTCGGCATTTCCACTCTTCTTTTTTCCGTTCTTTTTACCGCTTTTTCCGCCATCTTCCTTATTGGTTTGTCTATTATGCTTATTTACAGATTTATTTTTCTTTCTTTCCTTCTTATTCTCGCCCCTCTTGCCTGGTTTACGGGAATTTTCCCGAAAATAAATTATTCCGGCGCTTGGTGGAATAGTTTTCTCCGCTGGACTTTTTTTGCTCCCGTCTCCAGTTTTTTTATTTTCCTTTCTATTCAATCGCTGACTGGCGGCTCCGTTTCTTCCGGCGCTTCTTCCTCCGGCGCGGAAGCTGCTTTAAGCGGTAAAATAATGATTGTTAATGGTTTGGGCCAAATCGGCAATATGATTGTCGTTCTTGGTTTTCTCTTCGGCAGTATGATGGTTGCCGATAGATTTGGTATTAATGGCGCCAAAGGAACTATGAGTTGGGCAAATTGGGTAAAAGATGGAACCACTAATTGGTTAAGACGCACTCGTTCTAAAGCTGTTCTTGGCACTGGTCGTTTCGCTTACGGTCAAACTATTGGTCGTTCCGGTGTTGGAAAAAGGATGGAAGACTGGGCAAAAGGAGAAATAAAAAGCGAAAAAGCCAGTCGCCTTGGCTTGCTTACCGCCAAAACCGTTCTTGGTTTCAAAAAACGAACTTCCGACACTATTTTTGAAAACTATAAAAAAGAAGCAAAGAATCTTTCCCCTGAACAGATTTCCGCCTCTGCCCGCATGGCGCGCGATCCGGTTAAAAAAGCTGCTCTTCAGGAACTTTTGGCTGAAAAAGGCAAACTTGATAAGTATCCGGAATATATCGACCCTCTTTTGTTCCAAAAATACGGCGGTGATGTCGATAAAATAACTTCCTCAAACATTCTCCTTTCTCTTGCCAAAGATAAAAAAGATGAAACAGCAAAGAGTGTTTCGGAATCAATTAAAAACTTGGTAAATGTTGATGAAAAGAAAAATGACGAACTTAACGATGTCATTACTGATTTCGAAGAATCTTTGGTTAAAGCTTTATCCACTATGAAAACTGCCGACATTCAAAAAGGCTCTTGGTTTGATATTCTGGAAAAAGGTCTTCAATCGGGGATGACTGAAGATATGTGGAATAAAAGAGGCAAACAGGCCGCTTATCGCGCTATTTCTAAATTAAAACCGAAAGAATATAGCAATATCGTCAAAAAGGCTTCTGCTGAAAACCGTTCCGTTATGGCTAATAGAACTCTTTTAGCTATCTCTGGTCTGGCTCCAAAAGATTTTGAGGATTCTATAAAAACTTCTGATTTTTCAAAAAATAGAGTAGTTCTTAATGCTATTAATAAAAAAAGAGAAGAGGGTGGAGATGTGAATTCGGAACTTCGTAAATACATTTTAAAGTCTTTAAACTCTGCTGGTTCTGATGATTTTGGAGAAGAGAAGAAAGGAGGAGAAGAAAAAGGCGAAGAAAAAAAAGAAGAAAAAAAATAATGAAAGATGCTTAAGCTTTCCAAAATTCAAATAGACGAACGTCTTGCAAAACTTCCTTCCCTCCTCCAGGACGCGCTTTTTGATTATGATATCTTTGAGAAAATAGATAATTTGGAAAAGAATTTTAATCTTAATGAAGGTCAATCAGCAGTCCTGGAAAAAATTTTTGGCCGCGTTACTATGGGTTTTATTCCTCTTTCTGATTTGGAAAAAGAAGTTGCCTCCGGTCTTCCTGTTCCCGTAGAAGACGCCAAAAAAATTTCCGCAACTTTAAATCGTGATATTTTTGCGAGCTTGAAAGGGGAAATAGATAAAATCGGCCAGTCGAAAATGCCTTCTTCCCCGGTTCCTCCGGAAAATGTCGTCAATCTGAAAAAAGTTCCCGTTGTCTCTCCTTTGAATAAAATCGTTTTTTCGGAACAAAATGCTTCTCAAACTGTTGGTCTTGATAAGTCATTAAAACCCATCCCTCCTGTTTTTAACAAGCAAATTTCTCCCGCCCCCGCGCCTCTTTCTCCTTTTTTGTCTCCTAAACCGGCTTCTTCTCTCCCTGTTCCAAAACCTATGGAACAAATTATTTCCAAACCTTCTCCGTTTTCTCCTTTGCCTTCCGCTCCTTTTATAAAACCGATTGCTCCTCCTTTGGCTGATAATCTTTCTTCAAAAATTGCGCCGATTCAAAAAGATTTTATCCGTCCCGTTTCTCCTTTTATGATTCACGAAGAATCGAAAGTGGAACCGGTTTTTCGTTCCGGTATGGTTGAAAAAAAGGCTGTCCCTGAAATGAGTTCTTCTCCTCTCTCTAAAGAGATAAAACAAGAAGCGGTTGTTGCCCGAGTTGAAATCGGCAAAACTCGCCGCGAAGAAAGAAAAGAAAAAATAGTTTCTCCTGTAACCGCTAAAACCGAACAAGAAAATAGGCAGGCGATTGATTATAGCGGTTTTCCTTCCGGTCCCGTTGACCCTTTTTCTAAAATTAAATCCGTTTCCGTTGGTTCTGTTTCTATTCCCGCTCCCACGCCTCTTAAAAAAGAAGAAAAACCTCTTCCTCCGCCCGCGCCTCCTTCTAAGGAAAAATTGGTTCCTCCTTCCGGTCCTTCCTTAAAAGGCAATATTGTTGATTTTCGAGGATAAAACAAAAAAATAAATTTTTTCTGTTTTTGGGTTATAATTTACTCATAGTCCTTTTAACTTTATAAACTTTTAACTTTTTTATTGTGGCCACTTTTCAGGTACCTCAATTTATAGACACCGAAGACAAAATAGTCGGTCCGCTTACTTTAAAGCAATTTTTTTATTTTGCCGCCGCTTTTGGAATAAGTTTGGGACTTTTTTATCTGCTTAATTTCTGGCTTTGGCTGGTTATCGCTGTTTTTTTCTGGGCTTCTGCCGCCGGGCTGGCTTTTCTGAAAATCAGCGGCCGCTCTCTTCCTCTTGTTATTGTTTCCGCTCTCGAGTTTTATTGGAACCCGCGCGTTATTATGTGGCGCCACGAAATTTTCGCTCCGGCCGATTTGGAAGATAAAGTCTCTAAAATAAAAATTCCTTCTTTTGAAAGAAGAGCCGCTCCTCTTCCTCAAGCTAAAATTCCGGCTCCCAAAATCATTATCACCAAAAAACCGGAATTAGAAGCTTCTCCCATCACGACCGGTTCCAGTTTAAAAGACTTGTCTGAAAAAATGATGACTACTAAAAATGTTATCACCGACCGCGAAAGAGATTTTTCTTTCTTCCGCCGCCGCAAAAAAGACCAGTATTCCATTATCGAAAAATTCACCGGTGAAAGAGTCGCCGCTAAACGTGTTGATTATCGCTAACGATAACTTTAGCGGCTGTTTGTTGGTTCGTAAGGCCGTAAAGCTTCATTGTTTTTTGTAATTTATTTGGTGTTTGTTATTTGGTGCTTTATAATAATTGTATGGCAAAAGCTGCTCCTTCCACTCAGGATTTTATCAAGATAGAAAACATTGAAGAAGATGTTGTTGTCCTTAAAGATGGCGGTCTCCGCCAGATTATTATGGTTTCTGGCGTCAATCTTGACTTGATGTCGGAGGAGGAAAAAAACGTTATTTTAAACTCCTACCAGCGTTTTTTGAATTCCCTTGATTTTCCTGTCCAGATTCTCGTCCATTCCAGAAAATTTAATATTGATAACTATATCAAAAACATTGAAAACCTTGAGAAGGTTGAACAAAACGAGCTTCTTAAAAATCAAATTTTTGAATATAAGGAATTTATCAAAACTTTTGTAAAAGAAAACGATATTATGAACAAAATGTTTTTAGTCGTCGTTCCTTTCAATCCTGTTTATCTTGTTCCTGCCGGAGGTTTTTTGTCCAAACTTAATTTTTGGGGCAATAAAAAAGAAGCGGCGGCTAAAGCAAAACTTAGTTTGGACCAAAATAAAAAAATAAATTTCCGCCAGCTTAAACAAAGAAGCGACCAGGTTATCGATGGCATTCAAAGTATCGGCCTTCGGGCTGTTGCTTTGAATAATGAAGAACTTCTTGAACTTTTCTATAATTTTTATAATCCTGAAACTATCGAAAAGCAGAATTTGAGTATTGCCAGCCAGTCTCCTTCTTCAGTTTAGTTTTTTATTTTTTAACATATATGGACCAAGAAAAATTTAAAGAAATAAAAGATGTCATTGCTCCTTCGGCTGTGGAGCTTTCTCCTAATCACGTCAAAATTGGCAATAATTTTCTTCGGACTATTTTTATCCTTTCTTATCCTCGTTATATAACAAGCGATTGGTTTTTGCCTATCATCAATCTTCCTCGCCTTGTCGATATTTCTATTTTTATTCATCCCGTTGACACTGGCATCGCTTTGAAAAATCTTAGAAAAAAAGCCGCTCGCGTGGAAGCGCAGATAAACGAATATGAAGAAAAGGGGATGGTTCGCGACCCGGCTCTTGAAACCGCTTATCAGGATGTCGAAACTCTTCGCGATGCTCTCCAACAAGCGCGGGAAAAGCTCTTTAATGTTGGAATTTATATCGCTTTTTACGGAAAAACCGTCGAAGAACTGAATGACCTTGAAAAAGAAATCAATCTTCTTCTTGAAAGCAAACTCATTTACACCAAACCGGCGACTTTTCAGCAAACTGAAGCTTTCTTCTCCGTTCTTCCTTTGGAAAACGACGAGCTCAAAGTTAATGTTCCGCTTAATTCTTCTCCTATTTCTTCCTTCTTTCCTTTTATTTCAACCGACTTAACTTCCGATAAAGGAATCCTTTATGGCATCAACAAACACAATAACACTCTTGTTATTTTTGACCGCTTTTCTCTCGAAAACGCCAATATGGTTATTTTTGCCAAATCCGGTTCCGGAAAATCTTATTTTGCCAAAATGGAAATTCTCCGTTCCTTAATGGTTGGCTCCGATGTCTTAGTTATTGACCCGGAAAATGAATATGAAAATCTTGCCGAAGCCGTCGGCGGTTCTCATATAAAAATTTCTTTGACTTCCGAAGACAATATTAATCCTTTTGATGTTCCTGCTGTTCCTGAGGACGAAGATGCGGCTGAAACTCTTAAATCCCACATTGTTAATCTCGCCACTTTGATAAAATTGATGGTGGGCGATATCACTCCTTCCGAAGAATCTCTTCTCGATAAAGCTATTACTGAAACTTATGCTTCCAGAGAAATCACTCCTGAAAAAGATTTTTCTTTCGCTCCCGCGCCTCTTTTAAGCGACTTGGAAGCTGTTCTGAACAATATGGATGGCGGAAAAGACCTGGCCGCCAAGCTTTATCGTTACACGAGCGGCAGCTTTGCCGGCTTTGTTAACAAACCGACCAATATCAATGTCAAAAATCGCTTGGTTGTTTTTTCTATTCGTGATTTGGAAGAAGAGCTTCGCCCCATCGCCATGCATATTGTTTTGAGTTTTATTTGGAATCTTATCCGCTCCGAATTCAAAAAACGCCTTGTCTTTATTGATGAAGCTTGGATTATGATGAAACACGAAGCTTCCGCGAGCTTCCTTTTCGGCCTTGTTAAAAGAGCCAGAAAATATTTTCTTGGCATCACGACTATCACTCAAGATGTCGAGGATTTTCTAAACTCTTCTTTTGGTCGCCCTATTGTCACCAATTCCTCTCTCCAGCTTCTTCTAAAACAGTCCAACACTTCCGCTGAAATACTCTCAAAAATTTTTGCTCTTTCCGAAACGGAAAAGAATTTCCTGGTGGAAACTGAAGTCGGCAATGGTCTTTTCTTTGCCGGTTTAAAGCATGTGGCCGTTGAAATTGTCGCTTCTTTTTTTGAACATCAGATTATCACCACTAACCCTGAAGAGATTTTAAATAAGGATAAAAATGGATGAACAAAAAAAGTTTTCCCTTCCTGAAAGCATTATTTTAATTCTCATCTGCCTTTTTGCCGACACTGCCGAGCTTCTTTCTTATGCTTTTAGTTTGGTTCCGCCCGTCGCCCCTTTGTCTGTTGTTTTCACTTGGCTTATCAATACTTTTATTTTTGGTTTTGTTTACCTCTGGCTTATAATAAAAGGAGCGAGAGGCGCTTGGTTTCTGGCGGGAGGTCTTATTGAATTTATCCCTTTTATCAATCTCTTGCCGGTCAAAACCGTCACTGTTATTATCGCCATTTCTCTCTCTAATAATCCGGTTCTGAAAAAAGCGACAGAAATCGCCTCTAAAAAAGGGGAAGATAAAAAAGAAGCTGCCGGCAATAAAAAAGAAAAAAATCAAAATGAAAAAAATTCTTAAAAATATTTTCCTTTTTTCCCCATTATTTTTTCCGTTCTTGGCTTTTGCGAAAGTTACTTATGAAATCACCACTCCTATTCCCGGTTTCACTCTCGGTTCTTCTCCCGACCTTGGTTCTTTTGTCGCCGCTATCTTCCAATTTGCTCTGGCTGCCGTTGGTTTGGTCGCTTTTTTTATGATTATCTTTCATGGCGTCAAATATATTCTTGGCGCTGCTAATGAATCAATGGTTGGTGACGCAAAAGACGGCCTTACTCAAGTTGTTTACGGCGTTCTTCTTCTTTTCGGCTCAATCGTTATTTTGGACACTATCAATCCTTGTATTTTAAAATCTGTCAATTTTTGGTCTAGCCGAGACACTTCTGGGTCTTGCCTCACTTCTTCTTCCAGTCTCATCGGGTCGTCAGGCGGTTCTTCTTCCGAAAGCTCTAAAAAATTTGAAGATACTTTAAAAGAAGAATATTCCAAAAAAGAAAATCAAATAAATATTGCAAAAACTTCCGCGGCCGAGGGAAATAGACTAGTTATTATCGGCATCAATCCTGGAAGAGACGGAGTTGATAGAATTACTATTAGAAAAGACGGCACTTATAACGTTGATATTCCGGAAACTGGAAGTTCCGGTGAAGCATCTTGGAAATCAACTATCGCTTATAGTGATGCGAGTATTATTAATGATTTTGGCCTCCCTTTTTCCGAAGCCGCCAATGAACAGATAAAAACTGAACTAAAAAATTTTCTTATCGAAGAAAGCAAATATAGAATGGCTAGTGAATATACTTATGATGGCGTTGGCGCTCCGCTTTCTTTGCCATCCGGCGATAATCTCACTTTCTCTTTTGCTTCAAAAGATTACGGTAGCGTTTCGGCTGAAGCAAAAGGAACATGCAAATCTGTTACTGGCGGTTATTACCGCTGTTCTATGATGACAACTATTTCTACAACTGGTGGAGGACCAAAAGTTGGCGATGCTGGAATATTTTATATTGAAGAATTTCCTAGTGGCAGAAATGTTAGCGAAAGGGTTATTGCCGGAGTTTTTGCTGAAAAAATTAGATCTGCCGGCGGGAAAATAGAAGAATGACATCTTTTTCTGAAAATAATCAAAAAATCGAATGGCGCGCTCCGGAATTTGAATTTTCCTCCGAGAATTCTTCTTGGCTTTGGCTTTCTGTTATTGCCGCGCTTCTTCTCGTCGCTTTTTCTCTTTGGCAAAAAAACTTTCTTTTTGCCTTGCTTATAATTCTATCGGAAGTCTCTCTCTTTTTCTTGGCTAATTCCAATCGCGAAGAATATGATTTTTCTCTCGGAAATGAAGGCCTAAAAATAGAAAACCGCCTTTATCCTTGGGATTCCTTTGAAAGTTTTTCCATAGATAAAAACGAAGGTAAGAGAAGCTTCATTTATTTTTTAAAAAATAATGTTTCTATTTTTAACTTTCGAATTCCGGCTAAAACCGAAGATATTGAAAAAATCCGAGTTTTTCTTAATAATTACCTTGCCGAGATAGAACATAAGAGTTCTCTCTTTGAAGAAATATCCAAATTCCTCGGTTTTTAATTCTTTTGCTTAATCCGTCCCCGTCGTTCAATGGATAGGACACGAGCTTGCGGAGCTCGTGATGAGGGTTCAATTCCTTCCGGGGACACAAAATTTGCTTCAGCTAATTTTATGTCGCTTCTTATATCCATTTATGGATATAAGAAAGAAATTGAAAGCCGGAGGGTTGTGTGAGTTTTTTCCCGAAGGGAAAAAGGCGAATACCCCGAGGCGGGGCCGAGAAAAATTTCCGTCAGGGAATTTATTTGTGGTCAATTCCTTCCGGGGACACAAAATTGTCATTCCTGCGAAAGCGGGAATCTAGAATCTTTTTCTTGTTTCCGTCTCTTTTTCTTGTTATCATCATTTTCGTAAGCGGGCGTCGTATAGCGGTTATTATGCGACCTTGCCAAGGTCGAGATGGGAGTTCGACTCTCCTCGCCCGCTCCATGAAAAAACTAGTTTCTCTTAATTTTTTAACTTATCTTTCTTTTATAAAAAAAGCTGTTGGCGCTAATTCTTTTCAAAATGCTTTTGCTAAAACCGATTCTAAAAAAATCGATATTTTAAAAAACGGAAAATTATCCTGCGCTTTTTTTGTTTCCTCTGTCTTAAAAATCTTCGGCCAAATGAATAATCTTCACGCCACTGTTGAAGGAACTGTAAAAGACCTCGAAAACTCCGGCTGGAAAAGAATAAAAACTCCGAAAGAGGGAAGCGTCCTTATTTGGGAAGAGAAAAACAGCCACAAGCACATTGGATTCTATCTTGGAAAAAATAAGGCTGTCAGTAACAGCTCTGAAAAACGCGTTCCCAAAACTCACCACTTCACTTATAACGGCAAAAGAAAAATAGAATCCATCTGGTTCAAAAGTTTTTGATTAGTCTCTGAGCGCAGTTAAAGAGCTTTCTTAAACAAATTTCAATTTTACGGAATGTTTCTTCTTTCCTATTGTTATGACAACCTCCTCGTTATTATCGGTAAATTCTCTTCTTTTATCTAATTCTTTTTCTCCGTTTACTCTTACTCCTCCTCCATCAACCAATCTCCAAGCCGCGCTTTTGCTCATTTTCTCCATCTTTAATAAAACTCCGATTAAATCTATACTCGCTTCTTTTATCTCTAAATCTGAAATCTCCGGTAATTCTTTTTTTGAAAAAACTCTCACCCATTCTTTTTCTGCTTCTTCCGCTTTCTTTTTCTCATGATAAATTTTTACAATCTCAAAAGCCAGTTTTAATTTTGCGTCTCTCGGGTTCAGTTTCCCGCTCTTCATTTCCTTCTTTACCTTCTCAATTTCTTGTTCTTCCGTATCTGTGCATAATAAAAAATACTTGGGAATAAGCTCGTCTTTCACGCTCATTATTTTCCCGAACATTTCATTCGGCTCGTCGGTTATGTTTATCACATTACCCCAACTGGTGGACATTTTTCTTCCGTCTGTTCCTTCAAGCATTTGTCCGGTTAAAACATTTTGTTCCTCTTGTCCGAAATGTTTTTGTATCGTCCGCCCCGCTTTCAAATTAAAAAGCTGGTCAAATCCTCCAATCTCCACATCTGCTTTAACGGCTACGCTGTCATATCCTTGCAACAGGGGATAAAGAAATTCTCTTATGCTTATTTCTTCTCCCTTTTCATATCTTTCTTTAAAGTTTCTCCGGGCGAGCATCTGTTGCACGGTAAAACTTTCTGCCAGCTCCGATATTTCTTCTAAATTAAGCTTTTTTAGCCATTTGCTGTTGAAACAAAACTCCGCTTTTTCAAGATTTATTATTTTCCCGATTTGTTTTTTATAATCTTTTAAATTTTTTTTTATCTCCTTTTTCGAAAGCATCGGTCTTTTATCTAGTTTGTCGGACGGGTCGCCGATTCTTGCTGTGAAATCTCCAACAATAAAAACTATTTTATGCCCCAAATTTTGAAATTCTCTAAGTTTCCTCAAAATCACTGCTCTGCCGATATGAATTTTTGCCCCTGTCGGGTCAAACCCCAGTTTAACTCGCAATTCTTTCCCTGATTTGAGCTTTTTTTCTAAATCGGTTTTTACAAAAATATCCTCCACCCCTCGCTCTAAAAGCTCCTTTATTTTTTTGCTGTCCGTATTTATTTTCCCCATATTTTTAAAAATTAGCTTGCCTCGTTAAATTTATTTAACGGGAAATTCTTAATTAGAAATTATCTGTATTTATATTCCTTATAATATAACCCAAAAAATCCAAATAAAAAAGGAGACATTCCGTGCCTCCTTTTCCAACCAATTCCATTGGTTTTTTCTGTTCCCAGGGAAACCAGCCCCCGGTCCGTTATAAACGGACAATTTCCACAGAATCTATTTAAGATCCCAAGGAGTTATAACAACCCCTGTGGAAATGTCGATAATAACTATCATTTCCTTTTCCTTTCTTCATCTTTCTTTTTTAATTATATCATACTATAAATAGTTTGTCAATACTATAAAATTTGCTTTATTTAAGCCGTTTTCTCATAATAGTTTCAATGGACTTTCATCTCAAAACCGATAAAAAACCCGCTGGCGACCAGCCTCAAGCTATTAGTAGCTTGCTTCGTGGTTTAGATAAAAAAAATCGTTTTCAAACTCTTCTTGGCGTCACCGGTTCCGGTAAAACTTTCACTATGGCAAATGTTATCGCTAAAACCGGTCGGCCAGCTCTCGTTATCGCTCATAATAAAACTTTGGCCGCCCAATTAACGAGCGAGTTCCGCGATTATTTTCCTGACAACGCCGTGGAGTATTTTGTTTCCTATTACGACTATTATCAGCCGGAAGCTTATCTTCCAAGCTCCGACACTTATATTGAAAAAGAATCGCAGATTAACGCCGAAATTGACCGTCTCCGCCACTCCGCCACGGAAGCTCTTCTCACTCGCCGCGATGTTATCGTTGTCGCTTCCGTTTCTTGTATTTATGGCTTGGGTTCTCCTATTCTCTACAAAAAGAGTTCTTTCTCTATAAAAAAAGGCGACCAATTCGACCGCGCTCTCTTGATGCGCGAACTCATCAAGCGCCGGTTTACCCGTTCCTCGGGAGAACTGACACGCGGCGAGTTTCGCGTCCGTGGCCGGACTTTTGATATTTTTCCTTCTAACCGCGAAATTATTTATCGCCTGGATCTTTCCGGCGAAAAAATTTCTTCCATTCTTCTTATCGACCCGCTTAAAAGGGAAGTGGTGGAAAAAGTGAATAGTATTATGATTTTTCCGACCACTCACTTTGTCTCGGAAGACTCCGACCGTTCCCGCGCTCTTTCCGATATTAAAAAAGAACTTTCCTCCCGCCTGAAATATTTCGAAAAAAATAAACTTCTTCTTGAAGCCGAACGTTTGGAACGCCGCACGAATTACGACCTTGCTATGATTCGCGAAGTCGGCTACTCAAACGGCATTGAAAACTATTCCCGTCATTTTGACGGCCGAGCGGTCGGCTCTCCGCCTTTTACTCTTCTTGATTATTTTCCCGATGATTTTCTTCTTTTTATCGATGAATCTCACGTCACTCTCCCGCAATTGAACGGTATGTATAATGGCGACCATGCTCGCAAAAAAGCTTTGATTGATAATGGTTTCAGATTGCCTAGCGCTTACGATAACCGCCCTTTAAAATTTGATGAATTTGAAAAGAAAATAAATCAGGCTGTTTTTGTTTCCGCCACTCCCGCCGATTTTGAAAAAAATAAATCCGCGCAAATTGTCGAACAGATTATTCGTCCGACCGGGCTTATCGACCCGGAAATAATTATCCGCCCCATCACTTCTCATTTAGCCCCTGAGCATAGTCGAAGGGCTTCCTATGGCGGCCAAGTCGCCGACCTCATAGAAGAAACCAAAAAACGCGCTCTCAAAAAAGAAAGGGTCATTGCTACCACCTTAACCAAAAAAACCGCCGAAGACCTTGCGGAATATCTGAAAGAGCAAGGCGTTAAAACCAAATATCTTCATAGCGAAGTGGAGACCTTGGACCGCATCCGCCTTCTCGCTGAATTCCGCGAAGGAAAATTTGATTGTTTGGTCGGCGTGAATCTCCTGCGCGAAGGCCTTGACCTTCCCGAAGTCACGCTCGTCGCTATTTTAGACGCGGATAAAGAGGGATTCCTGCGTTCCGAAACTTCCCTTATTCAAACTATCGGCCGCGCCGCGAGAAATGTTTTTGGGCAGGTCATTCTTTATGCCGATATTATCACCGGCTCCATTAAGCGCGCGGTTTCTGAAACCAATCGCCGCCGTGAAATCCAAATTGCTTACAACAAAAAACACGGCATCACTCCCGAAACGATTAAAAAAGAAATCAAAGACATCACTAAAATCTGGGGCATTAAGGAAAAAGATGTTAAGAAAATTCTTAATTTGGAACTTGACGCTGTTCCTCTAGAAAAAATTCCCGACCTCATTAAAGATAAGGAACTGGAAATGAGACAAGCCGCTCAAAATCTTGAATTTGAACTCGCCGCCATTCTCCGCGACGAAATTTCTTTGCTCAAAAAGAAATCCAAATCCAAAAAATAATTTTTTTCAAAATAAAAAACCCGCATCGCGTAAACCTTACGCGATGCGGGATGATTCGATTTATTTCTCCTCTTCTCTCCACTCCAATCCTTCAATAAGTGGGAAAACATAACAAACGGTTCCTTTTAACTCTGGTTTTGCCAGTTCCCATATTTTTCCAGTAAAATTTTCTGGAATAGGAACTAGCTCCAAAATGTGAGTTCCTGTAACAGGAAAAACGATTTTTTCAACGGCAAAAACCTTCTTTAGCTTATCAATCAACTGAATAAAATCTTTTGCCTTTTCCGGAAAGCAACAAATGCAGGTTCCTTCCTTAAATCTTAAAACCCGCTCTCCGCCTTCTTCCGTTACTTCAATTTTTTCCACTAGTTGGTTTATAAGTGACGTTTCTATCATGATGACACTTCCTCCTTTTTTGTTTGTTAACTTCTTTTTAAATAATACTCCCTTTTTTAAACTTTGTCAAATCATCTCAAGACCGCTTTTGTTGTTCAAAAAAATCCCCGGCATTTCACTTTTATAAATTAGTAATTTGTCATTCGTCATTTCTTGCCTTATACTCTCCCCATAAGCCCAATTGCGGGCCATTTATTGGTTTCTTTATGAAATATTCTAAAGTTTAAGTTTCAAACATTGTAATTCGTGATTTATTTGTTCCGCCAACTGGCGGATTGGTGCTTGTAATTTGTAATTTATTTTTTATGCAGGACAAAATAATTATCAAAGGCGCTCGCGAGCATAATCTCAAAAATGTTTCTCTTGAGATTCCTCGCAATAAAATGACCGTTTTTACGGGTCTTTCCGGTTCGGGCAAAAGTTCCCTTGCTTTTGATACCATTTTTGCCGAAGGCCAGCGCCGCTACATTGAATCTCTTTCCGCTTATGCCCGCCAGTTTTTAGGACAGATGCAGAAGCCGGATGTTGATGAAATCTCCGGACTTTCTCCCGCTATTTCTATTGACCAAAAAGCTCACTCCGCTAATCCTCGTTCCATTGTCGCGACTATCACCGAAATCTACGACTATCTCCGCGTTCTTTTTGCGAGAGTCGGCATTCCTCATTGCCCCGCTTGCGGCAAAAAAATTGAAAAAATGACCGTTTCCGAAATGGTGGATATTATTTCTTCTGAAGCGGAAAAAATTTTTCAGGAAAAAAATCTTTCCAAATTTGATTCTTATGTTTTTTCTCCGGTTGTCCGCGGCCGGAAAGGGGAGTATTACCAAATGCTCTACGATATGTATAACTCCGGTTTTGCCGAAGCGAGAATCGACGGAAAAATTATGCCTCTTTCCGAACGGATTGAGCTTGATAAAAACAAAAAGCATACCATTGAAATCGTTACTGATATGCTTTCGGGAACTGATTTGACTGATTTTGATAAAGACAAGCGTCAGCGTCTTTCGGAATCCATCGAATCTGCCGTTGATTATTCGAACGGCCTCGTCACTATTTCTTTGGCTGGCAAAAAAGAAATCACTCTTTCCGCCAAATTTTCCTGTTCCGAGTGCGGATTCTCTTTTCCGGAAATCGAGCCTCGTCTTTTTTCTTTCAACAGCCCTTTTGGCGCCTGTCCCACCTGCCATGGCCTCGGCACTAAATATATTTTTTCCGAGGAGCCTTGTCCTGATTGTCTCGGCAAGCGCCTGCGCAAAGAATCTCTTTTTGTTCTTCTTGATAAAAAAAATATCATTGATGTTATTTCTTTTACTATTGAAGAAGCCATCGCTTTTTTTGTTGATTTGAAGCTCACTAAGCGTCAAGCGGAAATTTCCGCTCCCATTATGAAAGAAATTTTAAACCGTCTTCAATTTATGGAAGATGTCGGTTTGGAATACCTCACGCTTAACCGCAAAGCCGGCACCCTGTCTGGCGGCGAAGCCCAACGCATTCGTCTTGCTTCTCAGGTCGGATCGGGGCTTGTCGGCGCTCTTTATGTTCTGGACGAACCGACCATTGGTTTGCATCAGGCCGATAACGACCGGTTGATAAAAACCTTGAAAGACCTCCGCGATGCCGGCAACACTATTGTTGTTGTGGAGCACGATGAAGACACTATTCGCGCGGCCGACCATTTGGTTGAATTTGGTCCGGGCGCCGGCAAACACGGCGGAGAAATTATCTGCTCCGGCCCCATTCCGAAAATTTTTTCCGATAAAAAATCTCTGACTTGCGCTTATCTTCGCGGCGATAAAAAAATTCCGATCTCCGGCCGCCGTCCCATTAAAAGAATTCACGACTCTTTGAAAATTAGAGGCGCTTCCGAAAATAATCTAAAAAATATCAACGTTGATATTCCTCTCCGCCGTTTTATTGCCGTCACTGGCGTCTCCGGCTCCGGCAAATCTTCTTTTATGCGCGACGTGGTTTTCAATTTTCTTTCTAATCGTTTGAATGGCTCCGGTCTTCGTCTTGGCAAGTTTAATGAAATCAAAGGCCATGAATTCTTGGATAAAGCCATTTTAATTGACCAGTCGGCTATCGGCCGCACGCCCCGTTCCAATCCTGCCACTTATACCGGACTTTTCAATCATATCCGCGATCTCTTTTCCGCAACTCCCGAAGCCCGTTTTCGCGGCTACAAACCCGGCCGTTTCAGTTTTAACGTTAAAGGCGGACGCTGTGAAAACTGCGAAGGCCACGGCTGGCTGGCGATTGAAATGCATTTTCTCCCGACAGTTTATGTGGAATGCGAAGTCTGCAAGGGCCGCCGTTTTGACCGCGAAACTTTGGAAGTTCATTACAAAGGCAAAAATATTTCCGAAGTCTTAAATATGACTGTTGAAGAATCCGCTCGCTTTTTTTCCGATATTCCTCAGATTGCCGATAAATTAATTGTTTTAAACGAAGTCGGTTTGGGCTATATCGAACTCGGCCAACCGGCCACTACTTTGTCCGGCGGCGAAGCTCAGCGCGTTAAATTGGCGAATGAACTGGCTCGTCGCGCCACTGGCCGCACTTTTTATCTTCTGGATGAACCGACCACCGGCCTCCATTTTGAAGACGTTAAAAAACTTTTAGAAGTTCTGCACGAACTTGTTAATCGCGGCAACACCGTTGTCGTGATCGAACACAATCTTGATGTTATTAAAACCGCGGATTGGATTATTGACCTTGGTCCCGGCGGGGGAGTTCGCGGCGGCGAAATCGTCACCTGCGGTGTTCCCGAAGATGTCGCGAGATTCAGCCGTTCTTTAACCGGCAAATATCTCCGCAAGTATTTGAAATAATTTTTTGCCCCGTTAGAAAATATTTTCTAACGGGGTTGATAAAAAAATCATCTTGGTTTATTCTTTTTTTCAAGTGTTTATAGCACTTTGATTTTGCGGCAAAAGCTCCGGCGAACGGTTTTCTTGGCCTGATTTTTGCTTTCTGCCGCGGGGCGGAGAACCGCCAAGGGGCGTTGTTCGTTTCCGGCCCGGGATTTTTGTCTCACGTCGGAACCGCCGTTTCGGAGAACGCGCGCTCCGAAACAAAAAAGCGGGGGAGAAGGAAAATTTTTTCCTTCTCCCCCTGCCTCATTTTTAAAACCCTCTTCGGGTTTTTTTATTAAATCTCCGCGAAAAACCCGCGCTTTGTCGCGAGATTTTTGCGGCTAAGATTTAATAAACCCCGACTTTGGTCGGGGTAAACTCAAAATCTGCGCGGCTTCATTTAATAAAATAGAATTGTATTATTAAACAAATGCTTCTTCCGGAAAATATAAAACTGAAAAAACCATTACCCGACTCTCCTGGTGTTTATTTGATGAAAAATAAAAAGGGAGAAGTTATCTATGTCGGCAAAGCCACTTCCCTAAAAAAGCGGGTGTCTTCTTATTTTCATAAAGCTCACGATTCTCGTTTGGAAAAACTTGTTTCTGAAATTTTTTCTATAGATTTTAAATCTGCCGATTCCATTCTGGAAGCGACTATTCTGGAAGCCAAGCTTATTAAAGAAATCCAACCCAAATTTAATATCAAAGAGAAAAGCGACAAAAGCTGGACTTATCTCGCTATTTCCAAGAATAAATTTCCTAAACTCCTTTTAATTCGCGGTTTGGAACTGAAAACCGAATATCAATTTTCCGATTTTCTAGAAATCTTTGGCCCTTTTACCAGTAAAAAAAATCTTGAAACTATCTTGAATATCGTCCGTAAAATTTTTCCTTGGAGCAATTGCGAGCCGAATGCCAAAAAACCTTGTTTTTATTTTCAGATCGGCCGCTGCCCGGGAATTTGCGCCGGAAAAATATCTTCTTCCGAATATAAAAAAACCATCAATAATATCCGTCTTCTTTTTCGCGGCCAAAAACCGGCCCTTTTGAAAAAACTTAAAAAAGAAATGGCTCTTTTGTCTCTGCGGGAAAAATTTGAAGAAGCCGCTTCCTTAAGGAATAAAATAAAAAAACTTGGACACATAGAAGATGTCGCTCTTCTTGAAAACGAGGATTTTTCCGATTTTTCCAAAAAAGAAAATAAATTCTCCCGCCTGGAAGGTTATGATATTTCCAATATTAGCGGCACTTCTGCGGTCGGCAGTATGGTTGTTCTTGAAGATTTGAAACCGGCTAAAAACGAATACCGCAAATTTAAGATTCGTTCGCTGAATCAGATAAACGACACCGGCATGATTTCTGAAATTCTTTCCCGCCGTTTTAACAATTCTTGGCCTTATCCCGACCTCATTTTGATTGACGGCGGCTTGGGGCAGGTTAATGCCGCTAAAAAAGTTTTAAGCGGTTTAAAAATCAATATTCCGGTAATCGGAATCGCCAAAGGAAAAAATCGCAAAAATAATCGTCTTATTTTTGGTTTTTCCGAGAAAAAATTGGTTTCCGAAGTTTCTGCTCTTAAAAAAACCCTTATCCTCCTTCGCGACGAAGCGCATCGTTTTGCCGTCTCTTATCACCGCCATCTGCGCGACCGATTGAATAAATAAGTCCTTTTCTTTCGTATATAATATAGTAAGCTTAAAAAAGCTTTAGTAATGCTTCAAAAATGCGAGAATAGAACTGACGAAGAGCTTGTCTCCCTGTCTTTGAAGGACCAGGAATTTTTTTATTGCCTTTTAAGCCGTTTTGAAGACAAGCTTCTTCGTTATCTTTTTCGGACTTTTTCTTTTTCTCGCGAGGATGCGGAAGATGTTCTTCAGGAATCTTTTTTGAAAATTTATAAGAATCTCAACGAATTTGATTATTCTTTTAAATTTTCTTCTTGGGCTTATCGCATTGTCCATAATGAAGCTGTTTCTTTTTTAAGGAAAGCGAAATCAAAATCCGGACAAAATTCTTATCTCTCCGACGAAGAATTTGAAAAAATTTCTTCCGACATCAATCTTGAAAAAGAAGTCGACCGGAAATATTCCAAGGAAAAAATAGAATCGGTTCTGAAAAATCTTGAAGAAAAATATCGCGAAGTGCTTGTCTTAAAATTTCTGGAAGACAAAAGCTATGAAGAAATTTCCGACATTGTTAAAAAGCCGGTCGGCACGGTCGCTACCTTGATTAATCGCGCCAAAAAACAATTTAAAAAAATAATAGAAGAAAACCATGTCTGATATCGCTAAAAAAGCTCTTGAGCAAATAAAAGAAGAAAAAATATCCCCGGAACCAAAATGGAAATTCCTTTTGAAAAATTGGGTCTATTGGGGAGCTTTTGGTTTGACTATTTTTCTTGGCAGTCTTTCTTTTAGCGTTGTTTTATTTGTGATGCGGGAAAGCGACTGGGATATTTTTCCTCGCCTCAATCAAAGCTTTCTCGGCTTCGCCCTTTTCATTCTTCCTCGTTTTTGGCTGGTTGCTGTTTTTCTTTTTCTTCTTCTCGCTATTTTGAATTTCCGCCACACCAAACATGGCTATCGTCTCTCTCCGTCTCTTATTGTTGGTTTAAGCATAATCGCAAGCGTTTTCATCGGCGGCCTTCTTTCTTACGCCAATGTCGGCAAATACTTGGATGACGCTCTCTTTGAAAAATATCCTCTCTACGGAGAAGTTGCCGGTTCTCACCGCAATGTCTGGGAAAACCCCGAAAAGGGCCTTCTTGGCGGCATGATTGTTTCTTTGGACTTGGAAAAAAACAAAGCCTCGGTTATGGATAGAAGCCGCCGTCTTTGGGAGGTTGACCTTGAAGGGCTGGAAGGAAATGCAGAAGGCTTATCCGTCAATTTCCCCGCTCGTTTTATTGGCAATCAAACCGGACCCTCTTCTTTTTCCGCTGAAGAAATCAGACCGGGAAAAATAGGTTCGCCGTTTGCGCCCATAAAACTGATGCATCCTTCTGATTTTCCAAAACCTTTTCCGCCTCTCAAAAAATAAATGACAGATTTTTTTTTACTTTGCGTATTAATGATTAAGAACGTTCTGGTTTATTAAAATTAATAATTAACGGTAAAAAATAAATGATGAATAAGAAAGAAGTTTTAACTACTCTGGGCGCAAGTTTCTTGGTTGTTTCCGCTTTTGCTCTTCCGCAGGTTTTTGCGGAAAATAAAAATGGCGGAAACGAAAACTCTGCTTCTCGTCCGGTCTTTGACCAGACTAAAATCGACGCCATCGAAAAAGCTCTAGAAAATAAAGATTATTCCGCTTGGAAAACTTTGGTTGAAGGGCAGAAGATAACGGAAACTATCAATGAACAAAATTTTGTGAAGTATGCTGAAGCTTTGTTGAAAATCAAAGAAGGCCAGGCGGTTTTAAAAGAACTTGGCGTTGATGGGCATGGTTTCGGCGTTTTTATGGGAAGATTAGCGCCTCCGAAAGACGGAAAAAATTCTGAAGACCGCGCTGCTATCGAAAAAGCTCTAGAAAATAAAGATTATTCCGCTTGGAAAACTTTGGTTGAAGGGCAGAAGATAACGGAAACTATCAATGAACAAAACTTTTCCCGTTTTGCCGAGGCTCACAAGCTTCTAAGTGAGGGAAAGCCTGATGAAGCTAAAGCCATTTTTGAGGAACTGGGATTGAAAAATGGAATGGGAATGGGTTTTGGCGGTGGTCGCTTTTTCCATCAAGAGGATAAAATCAATAAGTAAAAAAGCAAAACAAAAAAAAGAGGCGGTTTATTTCGTCTCTTTTTTTTGTTTTCTTTCTCTTGCCAGCCACATTGCTATCAGAATAAACACTGTCGGCAAAACAAAAAGCAGCATTTTCATTGTTAAGCTTTCTAATTTTTTCCACCACTCTCCGCCCAAAAATCCGCTGGTCAAAAATAGTAACGACCACAAAAAAGCGCTGGTGGCGTTATAAAACATAAATTTCCAAAATCTCATTGAAAACATTCCGGCGACAAATGGAATAACCGGCCTCATTGGCCCCACAAATCTTCCTATAAAAACGCTTTTCCCTCCGTGTCTTATGAAAAATTTTTCTCCTATTTCCAAATAATTCAGCTTTAATATCTTGCTTCCTTTTTTAAAAAATCTTTTTACCCATTTTCCTAAATAAAAGCTTATGACGTCTCCGACAATTGCTCCGATAGTTGATAATAAAATCATTCTCCAAAATCCGAAAAATCCGTAAGACGTCAAAACTCCCATGCCGATTGCCAGATTTCCTCCCGGAATTAAAAGTCCCACAAAAGCCATTGATTCTGCCGCTGAAATTAAAAAAACCGCCAAATATCCGAAACTTTCATGATGTTCCAGCCAAAAAATAAAAGCATTATAAAAATCCATTGCCTTAAGCATAAGGTAATGGATTATCTTAAACAAGATTTATTTATTGAATTTTTACGAGAACCCCGCGCGTCAACTTGTGGAGTTTCATCAAAAATAAAATAAATGGTAAAATATTATAAAAAAGAGCGGGGAAACTGCGTATGTGTTCATTAAAAAAATATGAAAAATTTTGCCGTTTTCGGAGGAATAATAATTATATTAATAGCCGGCTTCATTGGTTATGAATATTTAATTACTAGTGAACAAAGAGGAGAAGTGGATTATTTGCTGCTGAATATTAATAAAGAAAATGGTTTGGTGGTCGCGACTAACTCCGAATACGAGCCTATGGAATATCTAGATAAATCCGGCAATTTTGCCGGTCTTGATATTGATATTATAAAAAGAATAGCTGATAAACTGGGAATAACTTTAAATTTGAAAGAATACAATTGGGACGATCTCTTTCTTGTGGTCAAAAAAGGAGAAGTGGATTTAGCCATATCTTCGGTTACTATTACAACTGAAAGGCAGAAAGAAATATTATTTAGTATTCCTTACTTTAATGGCGGACAATCTATCATTGTCAGAAGTGATACGGATGACATTCTTTTCCCTGAAGATTTAAAAGGAAAAAAAGTTAGCGTTCTTAAGGATAGCACTTGTGAAAAAGCTGCTTTGGAGTTTGTCGACCCCGAACTGCTTTCAACTTTCAGGAGTGATTCTTTAACCGTGCAAAGCCTTTTAAACAAAACATCTGACGCCGTTGTAATGGATTACGTTGCCGCTACTTTTGTTGTTAAAAACAATCCTTCTCTGAAAATTATAGGAGATCCTTTTACTCAGGAATATTATGGAATAATAACAAGATTGGAAAACCACTTATTGATTGAAGAGGTGAATAAAGTATTGAGAGAGATGAAAAGGAGTGGAGAATTGAATCAATTAATAGAAAAATGGATAAAGTAAAAATGCAAAAATCAGTGCCTTGCTGATTATGAAAATAAATCTGTCAATAAAAATAATAAGTATTGTTTTTTTGATCTTTTTTATTTTTTCGGCGATTTTGTCGTACGCTAGTTTAAAAATCTACAATGACGACCTTACGACCGCTTTTTTAAACCGGGCCAAAGCCACGGCTTATTCTTTGGAATCGAATATCTCCAATAAAAAAGATTTAAAAAAAGAAAAATTATTATCCATTATCCAAAAGCATATTTGGCTGGACCCGGACATTATTGATATCGCCTTCAATCTTTCTGAAGGAAAAAATCTTATAACTTTTATTTCTAATAACCAAGCTAGAATTAATCAAATTGTCACAAGCGATAACGACTACCGGTCTTTTAACGAAAATATAATAATCAATGAAATAATAAAAACAAACACGCTGCAAACTATGGAATTAACGGCGCCCATCCATGTGTCCGGACAGATAATCGGGACTGTTCAAATCTATTTTACTCTGGAGAATATGGAAGAACAGATAAATTCAGCGTTAAAAAATTTGATTATAATCTACATAACGACAACTTTTCTTTGTTTTCTCTTTCTCGCTTTTTATTTGAGAAGAATTGTCATCCGGCCTGTCTTGGAAATAAAAAAAGGCGTTGAACTCCTAAGCAAAGGCAACTTGGATGAAAAAGTTAAAATATTTTCCGGAGATGAATTGGGCAGTCTGGCGATTGGATTTAATGTTATGGCTTTGAGATTGAAGGAATCTTATGAAAAATTAAAGAAAGAACAATCGCGCCTTATTTCTTCCATTGATAATTTGCCTCTCGGATTTATGATTGTTGACCTCTTTGATAATACGGTTATTGTCAACCCGATGCTGAAAAAAATCTTCGGCCTTCCTTCTGAAAGTTCTGCTCTGCAGTATATTTCGCAAAAGTTGGAAGATAAACTTGACCTGCAAAAAGAATATGAAAAAATTATTTTGGAAAAGAAGCCGATTATCATCAAAGAAATTCTTTTTAATGAGAGATACTTTCAAATAATCTTGACTCCTATTTATGTTTTTCATAATCAAAATGAAATAATCGGAACAATCTTTCTTTTTGAGGATATTACCGAACAAAAAATGCTGGACCAGGCTAAAAATAATTTTATTGCCATAGCTTCTCACGAAATGCGAACGCCTCTCACTATCATCAGAGGAAACGCGGAATTGATTTTGGAGTCGCTTAAAACAAAAGCGCTGGAAAAAGATTCTTTGAAAATTATGCTTTCCAGCATCCATAAAAACAGTATCCGTCTTCTCGATATCCTGCATGATTTTATTGATGTTGTCTTCTTGGAGGAAAGCAAAATTCCGGCCAAAAAAGAACAATTTGATGTTAACAAATTAACTCAAGAAATTGTGGCAGATTTTCAAGAGCTGGCAAAAGAAAAAAATCTTTCTCTGAAGATTGATTTTCCATCTTCTTTATCGATGTTCATCTCAGCCGACCAAAACAGATTCAGACAGATTTTAAATAACGTCATAAGCAATGCCATTTACTATACTGAAGCTGGAGGAATAAATATCGGGTTGGAGAAATATGGAAACTTCGCGAAAATTTCGGTTTCGGATACGGGAATCGGCATTTCTCCGGAAAATCAATTGTTCATCTTCAAAAAATTTGGTACCATTAAAAAGACTTTTTTAAAAAGCAAGGAATACGGAAGCGGTTTGGGTCTTTATATTGCTAAAATGTTGGCTAAATCCATGGATGGCGATTTAAAACTGGAAAAAAGCGAAGTGGGCAAGGGAAGCACCTTCAGCGTTTTTTTGCCTCTTGCTTCTTAATTGGTTTTTTCAAACTATTTTAGTGTTATTTAAAATTAAACAATTATAAAAAATGAATAATAAATTGATTCTTTTGGTTGACGACGAAGAAGAAATATTGACGATTTATGGTTCTGTTTTAAAAAATGCCGGGTTTGAAGTGATTACCGCTCCTGATGGGTTAAAAGCGATAGAAATCGCCAAAGAAAAAAATCCCGACCTGATTTTATTAGACCTTAAAATGCCTGCGATGAATGGAGCGGAAGCGTTTTTGGAAATGAAAGATGACCCGCAATTAAAAAATACCAAAATTGTTTTTCTTACGGCGTTCAGCGACCCTGAAAAAGTGGAGATAGATGAAAAATTTGCCAAAGAAGCCGGCGCTTTTGATTTTATTAAAAAAGGAATCAGTCTTGAAGAATTCGCCGAAAAAGTGAAAGGCTATCTAAAATAGTTCTTTTATCTTTTTCCAAATCGCTTCTGCTGCGTTTTTTTCGCCGTCCATTGAATTAATTCGTTCTCTCAATTTTAACATTGCTTCTCTATATCTTTTATCAGCAATTATTTTACTGACTGATTTTTGAATATTTTTTGTATCCCACTTTGCTCGCGGAATGCGAACGCCGGCTCCACGCGCAGCTACATTGGAAAGATTGATGAATTGTTCTTGCTGAGCGGCAACTCCCACGAGCGGTGTGCCGGAATGAATTGCGGTCTGCACCGTTCCTTGTCCGCCATGGCAAACCACAATATCGGCCATAGCGTTCACTTTTTGAGCCGGAATAAATTTGTCTGTAATATAAACACCTTCTCTTTTGCCAAGTATTTTATAAGCTTCTTCAATTGAAAAATGAGGAGAAAGAATAACCGCGTTCCAATTTAGTCCTTCTCCATAAGTAAAAACTTTTATAACTTCCTTAAGCATTTCTTTAGAACCAGAACTGCTTAAAGTGCAGAATATTTTAATTTTTCCATTTTGCGGATCAAAAACTTTTTGAATTTCAAGATCTATTGGTTCTTCGTTTGTTGTTTTAGCAAATAACGGTCCGGTGAAAATCACGTCTTTAGGAAACTTGCTTTGGTCATAATAATCCGGCAAATCATTTACGATTGTCAGATCGGCTTTGAGCAAATTAAAAAGATTCAAAAGAGGTTCGCCCTTCCAACCCAATTCAGCTGCAGCCTCGCGAATATTATTTTGTCGGATAAGTGGAATTCTGCTCTTGATAAAATGCGGAATGTGACGGAAAATCCACAAACGGGTTTTATAAGGAAAAACTGCCAGAAATTTCACTTGATCCGGCACATCTGGAATAACATCCAAAAAAGCTTCAGTAAGAGGTAGCGGAATAAAACAGATGCCGGGAATTTCTTTTTCTACCATGCGACGAGCTAGTCCCGCCATTGGCCAAAAACCGTATAACACAATATCTGGTTTCAATTCCTTATATGCTTTGATTTCACCCTTTATCATTTCTTTGGCAAGATTTTTATCGCCAATAAAACTCTCCGGAGTCATCCCGATATCTTGATATAAACCTACGCCGGGCAATTTTGGCTCGGTTTGATAAACTTCAAATCCTAGATCAAGAACTTTTTGTTCAAACCTGCTGCCGTGAGATAGAAAAATAATTTTTGCTTCAATATCATTGGGTTGATATTTTTTAATTCCTTTTGCAATCTCAATCGCCCGAGTGGCATCACCCGCGTCTTGAAACGCCGTACCGATTACAATTTTTACTTTTTTCATAAAATTATCCAGTTAAAACCTGGCGGAGAGGGAGGGATTCGAACCCTCGAGGGAGTTGCCCCCCTAACGCCTTAGCAGGGCGCTGCTTTCAACCGCTCAGCCACCTCTCCTTGTTATTTTTATTTGAGAAAATCGGCCTTTAACCGAATCTCACCAAATCTTCTTCAATATACCCCGCCAAACATCAAAAATCAAAAAACTCCGGCAAGTTTCGCCGGAGTTCGATAATTATTCATTAGCATCTCACACTGCGTTCATAGACTTCAAGATTCGGTTCAATTTCCGCTATTATTTTTTTTATATGAGTAGCGGTTAAGCCCGAATCTGAAGAACAAATTTCAACGGATCTTAATCTTTTTTCGCTTAATAAGTCCATAAAGGTTCCATTTGAAAAGAATATTGAAATTCTTTTTCCTGTTAATAAATCGGGGTACCCTCTTATTTTTTTAGCCAAATCTGTTCGAAAAGGGTCTCGTTCCTCTTCTTCAAAACCTTTTACTTCAATTCTTACGATCACTTCTTTTTTCTCTTCCATTGCCTTTCTCCTTTTTGTCTCGCCGTAGCCCTGCCTGCCGCAAGGCAGGTTTAACTTAGGCGGATTCATCTCGCCGTAGCTTTTAGCTTAGGCGGATTTATCCCGACCAAAGCATCGGAACTTGTCTCGTTATATAAAAAATCTGTTTTTATCTTAATCCCTTTCTTTAAAAAATCAAAATGTCTTATGATTGCTTAAATAAAACTTTTCTGGTATTATCACAATCGTGACTAATGAAGATAAAAAAGAAAATTTGCAGCTTCGGCCTCCGGTTGTTGTTGTGATGGGCCACGTTGACCATGGTAAAACCTCGCTTCTTGATTACATCAGGAAAACCGGCGTTGCTTTAAAGGAAGCCGGCGGCATCACTCAATCCGTTGGAGCTTATGAAATCGAGCATAACGGCAAAAAAATCACTTTTATCGACACTCCCGGGCATGAAGCTTTTACCAAAATGCGTTCCCGCGGCGCCGATGTGGCTGATTTTGCTATTCTTGTTGTGGCCGCTGACGATGGCGTTAAACCCCAAACTAAAGAATCAATTTCTATTCTTAAGGAATCTAAAACTCCTTTTGTGGTGGCTATCAATAAAATAGACAAAAATAACGCCGATATCGAAAAAGCCAAGCAGGACCTTCTTACAAACGAAGTTTTTCTTGAAGGTTTTGGCGGCAACATCAGCTGGCAGGCGATTTCCGCTAAAACAGGCGAGGGCATTAGCGAACTTCTTGACCTTGTCTTGCTTGTCGCCGAAATGGAAAACTTTTCCTATAATCCGGAAAAAAACGCCGAAGGCTTTGTTATTGAATCCAAACTTGATAAAAATCGCGGCAATGAAGTTTTTGTTATTTTGAAAGACGGCGTTTTGAAAGTCGGTCAGGACATTGTTTCCGGAAGCGCTTCCGGCAAAATAAAAATCCTTGAAAACTTCAAAGGAGAAAAAGTTGATATTCTTCTTCCTTCCAGCCCCGCTTTAATTGTCGGTTTTGAAAATCTTCCCAAGGTGGGCGATAAATTTATGGCCGGATTCGCCGACCTTCTTGAAATTTCTGTTTCTCCCAAAAATCGCGCGGCTGATTTGAAAAACAAAATCGTTTCTTCGGAAGATGGTGAAAAAATCAATCTGATTTTAAAAGCCGACACTTCTGGCACTCTCGAAGCTCTTTTCCAAGTTATTTCCGCCCTTCCCGCTAAAGAAGATTTAAACTTCAAAATAATCGACAAAGAAGTCGGCGATATCACGGATGGCGATGTTAAGGAAGCTTTGAATTCCCGTTCCATTATCGTCGGCTTTAATGTCAAAACCAATAAAGCCGCCGAAAATTTGGCGCGTTCCTGCCAGATTGAAATCATTTCTTCCAAAATAATTTACGAGCTTGTTAAATCTCTGGAAGAAAAAATTTCCGCTTTTAATTCTTCCAAAAATCGCTTGAGCCGTCTTTCCGTTCTCGCCACTTTTAGCCGCGCCGGCAGCAAAGAAACCGTTGGTGGCAGAGTGGAAGAAGGAATCTTTAAAAGAAATGTCATAGTGGAAGTCAAAAGAAACGGCGAAACTCTCGGTCGGGCAAAAATCACCAATCTTCAATGCGACAAACGCGATATCAATCAAGTGGATGCGGGCAAAGAATGCGGTTTGGTTCTTGAACTTCTTTCGGACTTTTCTGTTGAAAAAGGAGACGAATTTGTTTTTTAATTATGAGGACTTTTCGCAAAGAAAGAATCTCCAGCTTAATCTTTCGGGAACTTTCAAAAATGATTTCCCGCGAATTTTATTTTGCGGGCGCTCTTGCCACTATCACCGAAGTCCAAGTAAGCGATAGTCTTGATTCCGCCAAAGTTGGCGTGAGCGTTTTTCCTTCGGAAAAAGCGGATGGAGTTATTAAAGAATTGAAATCTCGGGAAAAAGAATTGACCGTCAAGCTTTTGAAAAAAATAAACATCAAGCCTTTTCCCCAGTTATTTTTTGCTCTCGACCGCGGTTTGGAATCAGCCGCCAAAGTTGAAAAAATTCTCTTAAACGAATAATATTTTCTTGTGGCCACGTGGTGAAGTAGAATAAAAACTTGTTTTTATTCAGCGGTCTGTTATTTTTTTAAAATGGCCATGTAGCCAAGTGGTAAGGCAAGGGTCTGCAAAACCCTTATACGCCGGTTCAATTCCGGCCATGGCCTCAATTTTTTCTAAATAAAATTTAGAAAAAAAATTAATAAAGCCCGGGTGGTGGAATGGTATACACGCACGACTTAAAATCGTGTCTCGTAAGAGGTGTGGGTTCGACTCCCACCCCGGGCACTAACGTTTAGATTATTGTATAATTCATTTATGGAATTTAAATTTCTCATTTATTTTATAGCTGGAATTTGCCAGGATTTTTTAGTAACAATTAATTGGCGTTTTGTGGCTAAAGAAAAAATTTTTCCTGCCGCTGCTACTTCTTTCATTTTCACGATTGTTAATCTTCTTGTTTTATATAATATAGTAAACGAACTCAATCCTGAGAAAAGTACCTTAGCCATAGTGATTTTTGCTTTAGGAATAAGTACTGGCACTATTCTTGGGATGAAAACAAAAATTTCCAAAAAATATAAAAAATAAAAATATGTTTAGCTATCCTTCTTCAGAAAAAACAAAAAAACTTTTTTTTATTTTTCTAGTTCTTCTTCTTGCTTTCTTGTTTTTTTTCTTTGGTTTCAATTCTAAAAAAGAATCATCGAAAAATCTTGTTTCGGAAAATCCGTCTAATTTTTTCTATCAAATTCTAGAGGAGGGGATTACTTCCGGCGATGTTTCAGCTGGAACAAAAGTGATGAAAAATCGCGACGAGCTTGCTGAATTCTGGAAAAATATTAATTTCAGCCGTCCGAGCGTCGCTCTGCCGGAAATAAATTTTGACGTCAACTACGCCGTGGCCGTTGTCTCGGAAGTTAAGCCGACTGGCGGTTTTTATCTTCATCTTGAAAAAGTTGAAGATTTGGAAGACAAAATATTGGTTTCCTTGAAAGAATCTTCTCCCGGCTCCGGCTGTTTCACTACGGAAATAATTACCCAGCCATTCTCCCTTTTCATTATCTCTAAAACCGATAAGAAAATAACTTTCCAAACCGAACCGGATATTAAAGATTGCCGGTAGTAATCGCTCTCATAGTTTAACGGATAGAACGCGGCCCTCCGAAGGCTGTGATGCAGGTTCAATTCCTGCTGGGAGCACAATTTTAACTAAAGTTAAAATTGTGCTCCGACTTCGGTCGGAGTATCAATATTAATGTTTTTCTTATTTTTTGTTAAAATCTTCTTATGGATTTAAAAAACAAAGTTGTGGTTATCACGGGTTCCACAAGCGGCCTTGGGCTTGAACTTGCCAAGCTCTTTAAAAAAGACGGCGCTAAAGTCGTGGTTAATGGAAAAAGCGAAGAAAGCTTAGAAGAAATTCCTTCCGGCGCTTCTGACCTTTCTATTCCCGCTGATGTTTCCAAGGAAGAGGAAGTAAAAAACTTGGCTTCTAAAGTTATGTTTGAACTTGGCCGAATAGATATCTGGATAAATAACGCCGGCATCTGGCTCCCGCATGGCGGAGTGAATGATTTGAATATGGAAAAAGTCCGCGCTGTTTTTGATGTTAATGTTTTTGGTTTGATGCACGGTTCTCGCGCCGCTCTTTCTTTTATGAAAAAACAAAATTCCGGCATTATTCTAAACATAATTTCTGTGAGCGCTCTTGAAATTCATTTGGATTCCGCCGCCTATGCCGCGAGCAAGTTTGCCGCCGATGGCTTTACAAAAGGACTTCGCTTAGAAGTGGAAACTTATGAAGGTAGCGGCATCAAAATTTTGTCCTGCTATCCGCCCGGCATGAAAACCCGTCTTTTTGACGAAGCTCGTCCGGAAAATTTTGATGAATACTTGGAACCTCGCGAAGTGGCTGAAAAAATAATCGCCAATCTGAAGCTGGAAAACCCAGAAGTTGAGCAAAAATTTTTAAATTGACTTTCTCTGAGGTTCTAGACATACTCTCCTTAGCTATTTGAAAGAAAGGAGAGTTAATTATGTTTTCTAAATCTTGTATCAAACTTGATTCAAACCAGCTCTCTCTTGTTTTTCTCATCCAAGAATCCATTTCTAGGGTTATGGGTGATTCTTTCTCTATTTCTGGCTTAGAAGTTTTCGGACCATATTTTGTCTCTCATGAAGGAAGTGATTTTCAAAATTTTTATCCGAAGTTTCCTAATCTGATTTTAGAGGAAAAAACTATTTTTCAGTTCTCTGTTTCTGCTTTAGAGAGTGGAGAATGCGATTTTGTAATTTCCATGTCTGGATTGGTAATCGGATCCTTTATAGACGACTTCTTTTTTGTGGAAGAAGTTCTCATAAACAATGGAACTGAAACTCATCTTGTCTCTTTTTTAGAAAAATCATCTTGTGTTTCCGAACCAGTTTCCGTTCATTAAACCGCCTCTTGGCGGTTTTCTTTTTTCTTGACTCTTGGTTCACCTTAAGATAAACTTCATTTATTATAAGTCAGACAAAAAAACTATGAAAAATATCGTCGGTCTAAAAGAACTGCGGAATAATATTGATTCTTATATTTCCAAAATAGAAAAAGGGGAATCTTTCACTATCGTCAGGCGCTCTAAACCCGTCTTTAAAATATCTCCTGTTTCAGGTGATGATGAAAAATGGGAGACGGTTATAGATTTCACTAAAATCGGTAAAAAAGGAATCTCTCTTGAAAAAATATTGTCTCGTCTTTAATCTTTATGGATAAAATAGAAAAAGAGCTCTCCAAACTTTCTCTAAAAGAAAAAGAAAATCTTAAATCGATTCTTGTTAAAATAAAATCCGGCAATCTCGCTGGTCTTGATGTTAAAAAACTCAAAGGCTCGAATAATTTTTTTAGAGTTAGAAAGGGAAATATGAGAATCATCTATCTGAAAAACGATAAGGAAATAATTCTTTTAAAATTGGAAAAAAGAAACGACCATACTTATAAAAATTAAATTATGCGCATTTTAGCCATTGAAACTTCTTGCGACGAAACCGCTATCGCCCTGACTGAAGCGGCGGGCAGTTTAAATTCGCCCCGTTTTAAAATTCTGAAATCCTCAATCGCTTCCCAGATAAAAATTCACCGCCCTTTCGGCGGCGTCGTTCCGTCTCTTGCCAAGCGCGAGCATCAAAAAAATCTTCCTCTGATTTTTAAAAAAGTTGTTTCCGAAGAAGACATTCCTTCCATAGATTTAATTGCGGTCACGGTTGGTCCGGGGCTTGAGCCGGCTCTTTGGCAGGGGATTGCTTTTGCTAAGGAAATTTCCAAGGCCTATGGCAAACCGCTTCTTGGCGTCAATCACTTGGAAGGGCATATTTATAGCAACTGGATAAATCCGCCGGCCGGATTGCCGAAATTTCCCGCCGTCTCTTTAATCGTTTCTGGCGGCCACACCATTCTTTCTTTAATGAAAGATATCAAAACTTGGAAAATATTAGGTTCCACTCGCGACGATGCTGTCGGCGAAGCTTTTGATAAAGTGGCGCGGATGCTCAAGCTTCCTTATCCGGGCGGTCCGGAAATTGAACGCCTGGCTAAAAAAGGAAAAGCCATTCTGAATTTTCCCTCTCCCATGCTCCACTCCAAAGATTTTGATTTCAGTTTTGCCGGCCTTAAAACTGCCGTGCTTTATTATCTGCTTGCCTCGTCGAAGCATAATTTAGGCGAAGATGGGCGTGACCATAAAAAATATAATAAAGAAGACGTTTGCGCTTCTTTTCAATCTTCTGCTTTTGAAGTTTTGATTAAAAAAACTCTTCGCGCCGCGGAAACTTATAAAGCTAAATCTGTTCTTCTCTCGGGCGGCGTTGCTTCGAGCCGCGCTCTTCGCGCTCTCTTTAAAAAAGAAACCAAAAGAGCCGGCCTGAATTTTTTCGCCCCCGGTTTGAAATTAAACACCGATAACGCCGCCATGATTTCCGCCGCCGCCTACATCAGCTTTTTGCGCAAAAAAAAGAAGCCCTTGCGGGCTAATGGAAACATGGAGATTTAATTTGCTTTCCTCCTTTTTTTGGATAAAAATAAGACAAATGCCGGACAATCTTGATAAACGTTTTGATAGCCAAAGAGAAAATGAAATCTACGCCGCTTGGGAAAAGTCCGGCTATTTTTCTCCCGATAAATGTCTGAAAGATAAAATCACCGAAAAAGACGCCGAACCTTTTTCTATTTCTCTTCCTCCGCCTAACGTCACGGGAACTCTTCATATGGGCCACGCCGCTATGTTGGTTATAGAAGACATCATGGTTCGCTTTAACAGAATGCGCGGCAAAAAAACTCTTTGGCTTCCCGGCACCGACCATGCCGCCATTGCCACTCAAAGCAAAGTGGAAAAAATGATTTACGAATCGGAAAAGAAAACCCGTTTTGATTTGGGGCGCGAAGAATTTTTGAATCGCGTCAGTAAATTTGCTAGGGATAGCCACGACACGATAGTTAATCAAATCAAAAAAATGGGCGCTTCTGTTGATTGGTCGCGCGAAGCTTTCACTTTGGACGAAAAGAGAACCGAAGCTGTCGCGACTGCTTTTAAAAAAATGTATGACCTCGGCCTTATTTATCGCGGCGAACGCATTGTTAATTGGGACCCCAAAATGCAAACCACCGTTTCTGATGACGAAATTGAGTGGAAAGAAGAAGCCGTTCCTTTCTATTATATAAAATACGGCCCTTTCACTATCGCCACGGCTCGTCCCGAAACAAAATTCGGCGATAAATATGTCGTTATGCATCCGGACGATTCTCGTTATAAAAATTATAAAGATGGAGAAAAACTGGAAGTGGAATGGATAAACGGACCGATTACGGCAACCGTTGTTAAAGACAAAGCGATTGATATGGAATTCGGTTCCGGCGTTATGACTATCACCCCTTGGCATGACACGACTGATTTTGACATTGCCGAACGCCATAATCTTGATAAAGAGCAGATTATAGATTTGGAAGGAAAGCTTCTTCCGATTGCCGGTATTTTTTCCGGCCTCCACATCAAAAAAGCTCGCCTAGAGATTATTGAGAAACTTAAAGAAAAAGAACTTTTAGTTAAAGTTGATGAAAAATATATTCATCGCGTTGCTGTTAACTCTCGCGGCGGCGGAGTTATTGAACCGCAAATTCTCCGGCAATGGTTTGTCGCCGTTAATAAAGAATTTACTCTGCCTGTTTCCAAAATGAAGAGCGTAAAATCGGGAGAAAAAACTACTCTGAAAAAACTGATGAAAATAGCGGTTGAATCCGGCGAAATAGATATTATTCCCGAACATTTCCAAAAAATTTATTTTCACTGGATAGATAATCTTCGCGACTGGTGCATCTCCCGCCAAATCTGGTACGGACACAGAATTCCTGTCTGGTATAAAAATGAAGAAATAAAAATCGGAGCAAGTCCTAAAGAAAAAGGTTGGGAACAAGACCCCGACACTTTGGACACTTGGTTTTCTTCGGGGCTTTGGACTTTTTCCACTCTCGGCTGGCCGGAAGAAACTGCCGACTTAAAAACTTTTCATCCGACTTCCGTTCTTGAAACCGGCTACGACATTATTTTCTTCTGGGTTGCTCGTATGATTTTGATGTCCACTTGTCTCTTGGGTGAAGCTCCTTTCAAAAAAGTTTATCTTCACGGCCTTGTCCGCGACGCCAAAGGCAGAAAAATGAGTAAATCTCTCGGAAACGGCATCGACCCGCTCGATATGATAGAAAAATACGGCGCTGACGCCACCCGCCTTTCTTTAGTTATCGGCACCGGCGCCGGCAGCGATACCCGTCTTTCCGAAGACAAAGTCAAAGCTTATCGCAACTTCACTACTAAAATCTGGAATGTTGCCCGCTTTGCCCAAATGAATAAGCCGGAAAACTATAATCAAGAAGAAGCAGAAAAATTTCTTACCGGAGAAGATAAAGATGCTTTAGAACACCTAGCCTCTTTTAAAAAAGAAATTACCGCTCATTTTGAAAAATTTGAATTTCATCTGGCGGGTGAAAAAGCTTACGCTTATTTCTGGCATACTTTTGCCGACATTATTATTGAAGAAATGAAACCTCGCTTAAAAGGGGATGACGCTGCTTTAAAAAACTCCGCCTTCTTCCTTATTGAAACAATTCTTTTGGAGTGCCTCAAAATGCTTCATCCTTTTATGCCTTTTGTCACGGAAGACATTTATCAATCTTTTTTTAAAAAAGAATCCTCTTCGCCTTTCCTTATGGTGAAAAAATGGTAAGAGAAGCCCTTTAATTAGGGCTTTTTAATTTGTATAATTATTTTAATGCAAGAAAAGCTTTCAAAAAAAGAAAATTCTGCTGAAAAAGAAAACTTCACTACCGTCGACGCTTCCGGCAATGAATATATCTTTAAAATAGGAGATATAGTTTATGAACCGTCATTTAATGGAGAAAGAAATTTTGAAATTAAAATAAAAGAAATTAATAAAGAAGAAAAAAAATTTTTTGTTGAAGGTAGTTCTTTAACATATTATTTTGACCGAATTTTTTTCTCTCGCGAAGCTGCCGAAGCTAGGCTTGAAGAAATAAAAAAAGATCAGGAAGAAAAGAAAAAGGAAGAAGAACTTCAAGATCCTGGAATAACAACAATAGAAGAACCCCAAGAAGAAAAAATAACCAAACCTTCTGATTCTGAATTTCGCAATGCTATCAATGGTACGCTTAAAAACAAAGAACCGGAAGGAGGGGAAGAAGAAAAAGAAATTATTTATAGCGAACCGGAAACTGACCGTAAACTTGTTGAAGAACTAAAAGAGATAAAGTGTAAATATTCCGAGAATCTTCAAAACTTTAAAGTCGGTGAATTTGCTTTTTATCCCGAAACTAACACCGGAAAAGTTACTCAATCCAAGATAGAAAAATTGGATAAAAAAAACAACGAGTTTTTTTCTTCCGGTAATTGGCTTGAATTGCAATGGTTCTTTGGTAATAAAAAAGAAGCGGAAGAATATGCAAAAAAAGAACATAATAGATTTTCGAAATCAGAAGAAATTCCTCCTGCTGCGCCGGAAGAAAATTCGGCATCGGTTGAAGAAATAACCAATCTCTCTGAAAAATTTCCCCCGACTGAACCGATAAAAATAGAAACTGAAGAAATAGAAGAAAAAAAATCTGTCGAAGAAGAATCAAAAAATAAAGAAATTACAATTACTAATAAGTTCGGGCTAGAACAAAATTTTGAAGAAGGAAAAAAAGCTTTTTATATCAACAGAGATAATGGAGTCAGTTATCATGATATAAAAATCTTAGACTTGGAAAGAGAGCGATTTTTTGATGAAAAAGATGTTTGGCATCCTTTAAAATACTATTTCTCTTCCTCTGAAGATGCCAGTAATTATCTCAATAAATCAAAAAAAGAATCACAGCCTGTTTTAGAAGAAAATCAAGACGAATTGACTCTCGATGATATTTTTATTGGGGAAGAACTGAAAGAAGTTAAGGAAAGTTTGGAAGAAGTTGAACTGCTTGCTGGTAGTCTTAGCGAAGCTGATTTAAACGGAGAAAAAATAAGCGAAGAAATTGCGGAAGCTGTTGAAAAACTTTCCGAGAAACAAAAGAAAACCCTTTTTGAAGGCGTGGCTGATGCCGGATATTATTTTAAAGAAAATTCCAATTGGATTTTAAAAAATATTTTTTCTCGCGTGAATATTTCTAATGACTTTTTAAACAGACATTTTAAAGCCACTGCTGAAGCTTTTGAAAAGAAAGAAAATGAAGCTCGGGAAAAAAGAGAAAAAATTGGCAAAGGAATGCTTGAAAAATCAGCTGGTTGGTCGTCTGTTCCTTCCGCTATCTTGCGCTGGGGGAGAATCCTTCATGGTTACGGTCTCTCAAGTCCTTTTAGAATAGCTATGATGGGTTCTATGGCTACCGGTTTTTTGGCTGAAATTGAAAAAAGCGCTCGCCTAAAAAATAAAGAAGTTATCAAAAAAGTTCGTGTTGATGATTTAAAGCGCGCCGAAGAAGAAGCTCTTAGACTTTACGAAGAAGCGGAAAAATTAGCTAATGAAAAAGGAAAAGAAAAAGCCTCTGCTGAAGATTTTAAAGAAGCTTACGAAAAAAGTCTTTTGGGCGATCTTGCAAAGAGAGTAAACAGACAAAACATTTCCGCTTATTATACGTCTCTTGCTGACATCAGAATTAGGCGGACCGTTTTTAAACTTAATGACAAATTTAATCAGATTGAAAATGATAAAAAATTGGGAGAAAAACAGAAAGAATTGGAAAAAGAAAAGCTTTTAAAGAAAAACGCTGAATTTTTGAAAGAACTTGATTCTATGGTTAGCGATTTTGGAATGGTTGACCATCTTTCTTATTATAGCGGGCTTGTTTCAAAAGGAGCTAAAACTTTAACCTCGGCTCTCACTTTAGAAACGCTCATTGAGAGTGTTTGGAAAAACTCTGACCATATTGAGAATGCTTTTGAATTTGTTAAAGAAAAAAGCGAAGAAGGAGCTAAAAGCATTTGGGGTAAAATTGCTGACTTTTTTATGAAAGAAAATCCTGTTCCCTCTGATAATTATGCCTCCATTCCTTCTGAAAAACTTACTCAGCTCAATGTTGAACCCGAAGGCTTTGAACCGGTTCAATCAAAACTATCTGAAACAACTGAACAAACTGCTTATGAACCAAATGTTTCCGAAATTCAAGGCGATTTTTCTGAAAAATCCGCTGGCATTACTGGTGTAGCTGAAGAACTTAAGATGGCGGAACAAACCTTGCCTAAAGTGTCTATTGAAACTCCCGATATTTTTAAATCTGCCGAACATCTTGATTATCAAGGCGGGAAAAGCGTTTGGAAAGAAGCCGAACTTCAATTGCAAGGCAGATTTAAAGAACTTTTTGAAAATCTTGGCGCGGATGAAAAATCAAAAGAAGCTCTCAAAATTTATAATATCGACCGCTTGAAAGATATTGTTCTTTCTAATCCGGAAAAATATGGCCTGCCTGAAAATCCCAATTTTCGCCGCTTATCTAAAGAAATGATTGAAAGTATTAAATGGGACGAAGCTTTCCGTGATGCTTTTCCGAAAGAAATCTTGACTGAAAATCTTTCCAAAGAAGCGATTGAAAATATTATTGGAACCGGCGAGGATAAGGAAAATTGGCAGGAATCTTCTTATTATGTGAAAGAAATTCCGGCTCCTGATAATCTTAATCTTCCGATTGTCGAAAATCAGGAATTGCCGTCGGATAACCTGTCTTCTGAGAATATTGAGGAGCAAGCGGAAATTGGAGAAAAGTACAGAGAAGCGCCTTTGGAGCAAATTGAGGAAAAAACAGAAAAGTTTATGCCGCCTTCCAATTCTGCTGAAGCTATAGAAAAACTTAAACAAAGCGGATTCCAAATAGCCGATGAAAACGAATTTATAAAAGAACTTGGCTTGGAAAAAGAAAATCCTGAAAAAATAAACGAAACTTTGATTTCTTTATCTAATCTTGACCTTGATAATCCCGAAGAGGCAAAAAGAATGATTGAAGTTTCCAAGCTCTCCGAATTGCCTTTGGAAACGATTGATAAACATATTTATTTTGCTTTAAGCGAAGACTTCACTCCCGAACAATCATCAGCTGTTATAGAGCTTTTAGAAAACGATAAAGATAAAGAAGCTTTGGAATTTTTCCGCAAAAGCTTTAGAGATATAAAATCAGTTTCCGCGGAAAAATTTTTGGATAAAAGAGTGGGGGAGAGTTTAAGAATCTTCTTTACTGGCAAAAATAGCCGCGCCGATTTTGAGTTGGTTATCAATAAGGGAAAGTTTTTTGTTGATGGAATTAATATCGAACATCCTTTGAAAGATTTTAAATCTTTTCTTAAATTTCCAAGCAGATTTATAACCTCCAATTTAAAAAGATAAAAACTTTTTCCGGTTTTTGTAAAATTAGAAATTAAGCGGTTTATTTTATATAATGCTTTATATGCTTTATTTGGCTGTTTTTCTGGGGCTTTTGCCAAGCTTTGCCTGGCTTCTTTTTTATCTTCGGGAAGACGCAAAACGTCCTGAGCCAAAAAAAATGATTTTTTTCGCTTTTCTTATCGGCGCTGCCGCTACTTTCTTCGCTTTTTTCTTTGAAATAGAGCTTAGTAATCTTCTCGGGTTCTATGGCGTCTCTGAATCTTCTTCTCTTTCCTTTTTAGGTTTTTCTTTCATCGAAGAAATTATTAAATTTGCTTTTGTCTTTTGGTTCATTAGTAAAAGCCGTTATTTTGATGAACCGGTGGATGCTATGGTTTATATGGTTGCGGCCGCTTTAGGTTTTGCCGCTGTGGAAAACATTGGCGCTGCCGTGAATCAGTGGAACGACTATCTGCAAATTGGCGCTGTTTTTCACACCGTCACTTTGCGTTTTATTGGCGCCACTCTTCTTCATAGTTTGTGTTCTGCCTTCATTGGCTATTATTTTGCGCTAGGGCTAAGAATGAAAGAAAAATTTCTTTTTGTTTCTGAAGGAATTCTTCTTGCTTCCTTATTGCACGCTTTTTTCAATTATCTTATAATTAATGCGGGAGCGGTTGTTACGCCAACTATTTTTCTCTTGCTTGTCGGTTTGTTTGTCTTGAATGATTTTGAAAAACTAAAGGCCGTCTCCGCTTAGTCTTATAAATTTTTAATTTTTTTATGGATAAAAACTCAAAAGAATATTTCGAAAGTTTGGTCGGCGGGAAAAATGATTCCGGTCCCTCCGAACCGTTGGAGGAAAAAGAAGAAGCTTTAAATGTTGAAAGCGTTGACGCGGAAGTTTCCTCTCCGGAAAGTCTGCCGATTGCGACTATCGCTAAATCTGAAAAAATTTCTCTTTCTAAACCAAAAACTAAAAAAATAAAAATGGAAAAGGAAGAAGAAAAAAATATAGAGAAAGAAGGCGAAGACGAATTTATTGATTCCGATCCTTTTTTTGGCGAAGCGGAAGGCCAGCTCACTATTGATGTCTTTCAGACTCCGGAAGAAATAATCATTCAATCCACCGTTGCCGGCGTTTCTCCGGAGGATTTGAATATCGATATCACAAGCGAATCGGTTTCTATAAAAGGCAAAAGAGAAAGACGGGAAAAAGTGAAAGAAGACAATTTCTTTTATCAGGAATGCTACTGGGGAAAATTTTCCCGTTCTGTCATTCTTCCGGAAGAAATAAATCCCGATAAATCGGAAGCTGAACTGAAAGATGGAATTCTTACCATTAAGCTTCCCAAATTGAACCGCGACAAATCTAAACGAGTCAAAATAAAATTAAGTTGATAAAAAATAAAAAACGCCGAGAGGCGTTTTTTATTTTGTGACCCTACGGGGAGTCGGACCCCGGTTACCAGGATGAAAACCTGGCGTCCTAACCACTAGACGATAGGGCCTTTTGATTTTGAAAAATCTTATGCTATCATAATAAAAAAACTTAAACTAATCAACTGCTATGAACATCTTTCCCATTCTTCTTATTCTAAGCGATATTACCTTTTTTATCCTCCGCCTTTCTTTTGGGGCTTTTCTTTTCGAAAAAGGATTTAAAAAATTTTCTAAAACAAAATATATCGGGCTCATTGACCTTGTGATGGGCTCTCTTATTTTTATTGGTTTTCTTTTTAACTTTGCCGCTCTTTTCATCGCTTTGGAATTTTTCATACTTCTTGCTTTCAAGCTTGCCAAAAAGAAATATTCTCTTGATGAATTTATTTTAGACTTTGTTCTTTTTGCTCTTGCTCTTTTCTTCTTTACTAAAAACGCCGGTATCCTTTCTCTTGACGAAAGTATGTTTGGACTGTTTTAATCTAACTTGTGTCTAGACTCTTTGAAGCTATTCCCGCCCTTCTTGCTTGGGGAACAATAATCGGCATGTTCTTCTTTTCCTATTTTTTCCCCGTCTTTGTGGCGGTTTTTATCATCCTTTTTGATATTTATTGGCTCTTGAAAACTATTTTTCTTTCCTTCCATTTGCGGCACACTTTTCAGGAAATGAAAAAGAATCTTAAAATCAACTGGCTTTCAAGAATAAAAAATCTTTCTGAAAACGGAAAAAGCGAAAAAAATTGGGAGGAGCTTTATCACCTTATTCTTTTTCCTTTTTATAAGGAGCCTTATGAAGTTATCAGGGAAAGTTTTAAAAGTGTTTTGGAATCCAATTATCCTTCGCAAAAATTTATTCTTGTTCTCGGCGCGGAGGAGCGGGCGGGGGAAGAAGCTGTTTCCATCGCCGAAAAAATAAAAAATGAATTTCAGAATAATTTTTTGGACTTCTTGATTACCGTTCATCCTTCCGACCTTCCCGATGAAATTCCCGGCAAAGGCTCAAACGAAACTTGGATGGCGCAAAAAGTTAAGGAGCTTGTTATTGATAAAAAAAATATTCCATATGAAAATATTCTGGTTTCCGTTTTTGATGTCGATACGCAAGTTCTGCCGGAATATTTTGGCATTCTTTCTTATAATTTTTTGACTGCGGAGCATCCGGAGAAATCCAGCTTCCAGCCAATTCCTCTTTTTACCAATAATATTTTTCAAGCTCCTTCCCTTGCTCGCGTTGTTTCTTTTTCCACCACTTTTTGGCAGATGATGCAGCAGGCCCGCCCGGAACGCCTCACCACTTTTTCTTCGCACTCGATGCCTTTTAAAGCTCTCGTCAATATCGGTTTTTGGGAAAAAGATTTGGTCTCGGAAGATTCGCGCATTTTTTGGCAATGCCTTATCGGCAATTCCGGCGACTGGCATGTCGTTCCGCTGAACTATCCGGTTTGCATGGATGCCAACGTCGCTTCTACTTTTTGGGGTTCGATGAAAAATCTTTATAAGCAGCAGCGTCGCTGGGCTTGGGGTTCGGAAAATGTTCCTTATCTTTTGCGGGGATTTTTTAAAAATAAAAAGATGCCGCTCAAAACAAAACTTTATTGGACCTTTAATACTTTGGAGGGCTATCACTCTTGGGCGACCAATTCTCTTTTGATTTTTGCTTTAGGATGGCTCCCGATTTATCTTGGCGGTGAAAATTTCAACTATTCTCTTTTGTCTTATAATCTTCCGGAAATCACCCGCTTCATAATGAGTCTCGCTTCTATCGGTATCGTTTCTTCCGCTATTATTTCCATTCTTCTCCTCCCGTCTCCTCCTAAATGGTTTAAATGGTGGCACTATCTTCTCTTTCTTCTGCAGTGGGCTCTAATGCCCTTCACTCTGATTGTCTTCGGTTCTCTTCCGGCTATTGAAGCTCAAACCAGGCTTGCTCTTGGCGGCAAGTGGCGTCTCGGCTTCTGGGTCACTCCCAAATTCCGCAAATAAGGAACCTTTGGCTGATTATTTGCTCCGACTCAAGGTCGGAGCTTCCTTACTATCACTAACAAGCGAGCAACCTATAGCCGCTTAAAAATTTAGCGTAAAGACTTTATTAAATTAAGAATTTTTCAGGAAGAAGTAGTGGTCGGAAAACTTTTTGTCCGTTTCGGACAAAAAGGCAAACGGGCACCGCGTTAAGCTTCTTCCGTAAAAAATTCTTTTTAATTTAAAAAGTCTTGAAGCGTTTTTGAAAACGGCTATAGGTTGTGAGCGAAAGTTTTCCACACCCCCTCACTTGCTCTCTTTACTTCTTTTTTGTATATTTAAGTTAGAACATTGAAATCAGTCTAAAAAAAGAAAAGCTTTTTATAAAGGCACACTAATTAAACGCACTAATCAAACACCAGGCGTTTAACTGCCTTTCAAAAAGTTTTTAAAATTTAGACTATAAACTGCAAACAAGGCCATCATCTGATGGCCTTTTACTTTTTCTACTGCTATTTACAAATAAAAATTATTGTGTTAACATCTTCCCGCACTTTTACATCAATAATATTTTTTAGTTTATCTTTCGGAAAGGAGGTTAAAGATGCTTTTGCGTTATTAAAGCAAGAAGTAAAAATGTTTCAAATAAAAGCAAACAATAAATTATGTTTGCGCTAACTAAAAAGTTTTTCTCATAAGGAGGAAAAAAATGAATCTAAAAGTAGGAATTATAGGCGCGGGGTTCAATGCAAATTTTCATCGGTTGGCTCTTCAGTCAGTAAGAGGAGCAGAAATAACTGGTGTTTTCGCTGTCGCTGGGGCGGAAGCATTCGCCGCAGAAGTGGAATCGAACGGACTGGGCGAATGTTCAGTATGTGAAAGCGTATCCGAACTCTGCCAAATCTCCGACATCGTTTGCATGTTTATGCCGAACTTTGCTCGGGTTGAAACGATGGAAGAAATCACTCAAGCGGTCCAAAAAGGCGAGAATCTCAAAGGTGTTATTTGTGAGAAGCCTTTAGGTAGCAACATGAAAGAAGCTCGGCGTCTTGTTGAATTGGCAAATTCCGTCGGGCTCAACACCGCCTATTTCGAAAACCAGATTCATATGCCGGCAATTCACTCAGCGCTTACTCAATTGACGCCGACTCAAAAAAAGATGGGTCCAGTCACGCTAACTCGTTCCGCTGAAGAACATGGCGGTCCGCACGAAGGTTGGTTCTGGGATCCCACTCGCCAAGGTGGCGGCGTTCTTTGCGATATGGGCTGTCACAGCATCGCGGTCGGTTGGTATTGTCTTAACCCCATCGGAAAATCGCCGACTTTTATGAGGCCGAAATCAGTCAACTGCAGTCTCGGTCTTCTGAAGTGGGGTCTTCCGTATTGGCGTGAAAAACTTTTGAAGGACAGAGGAGTTGACTACGCCAAAACTCCCGCCGAAGATTATTGTTCGGGAACTATCGTTTTTGAAAATCCCGAAACAGGCCAGATTGCCCAGGCGCAGTTCACTGATTCTTGGATGTTTGAAAAGCAAGGTCTGCGGCTTCTTATGGAAGCCATGGGTCCCGGTTACGCTCTTGAAGTTAATTCGCTGATTTCTCCGCTCTCCATCTTTATCGGTGATGCCGCCGCAGAAGCAACCGCTAACGCGGAAGCGGCGCTGGAAAAAGCCACTGCTTCCCGCGGTCTTCTTGCGGTCCAACCAAACGAACCGGATCTGTATGGATACGTTTCGGAATGGCGCAACGCTCTTTCTGCTTTTTCGGAAGGGAAAAATGCTTTTCTGGACTGGGAATACGGTCTGGAAATCACCCGTCTTGTTATGGCCTCTTATGTATCAGCCGAATGTGGAAAAGTTATTAATCTTGCCGACCCACTCGTTCTGCAGGTACTGGAAAACTTTGTTCCGCTCATTCAGCAAGGCCGGGGCAACGAACTTTTTCACGTTGCCTAATTTCGTTCGCACTTTATTCAAAAAGGGAGCACCTTGCTCCCTTTTTTCTTTTTTATTAAATCTCAGTTTCAAACCCCGCGCGCTATCTTAAGGGGTTTGAAGCGGCTAAGATTTAATAAACTCCGACTTTGGTCGGAGTAAATCTTATTGGTTTTTTATTCCTGATGGATTTCTTTTTTGAACGATTTTATTTTTTCTCTTAATCTTGGAAAAGAAACAAGCGTTATATCCTGTTTTAATATTTTTTCCGCCGCCTTTCTTGCTTCCTTTATTATGGAAATGTTTTGCAGCGACTTCATTGCTGTGTCTGGCAATCCTGTCTGCTTCTTGCCTAAAAATTGTCCCGGCCCTCTTATTTCCAAATCCATTTCCGCCAGCTCGAATCCATTCTTTGCTTTCAGTATTGCTTTTAATCTTTCCGTTGTTTTATCCGTTGTGGATTCGGTAAATAAAAAACAATAGGACTGATGTTCACCCCGCCCCACTCTCCCTCGAAATTGATAAATCTGGGCGAGTCCGAATCTCTCCGCTCCTTCTATCATCATAACGGTTGCGTTTGGCGCGTCCACTCCCACTTCTATAACCGAAGTGGAAACTAAAATATCCGTTTTCCCTTCTTTGAATTTATTCATCGCTTCTTCTTTTTCCTTGGCTTTTAATTTTCCATGGAGCATTGCCACTTTTAAATCCGGAAAAATTTGTGTTGATAATTTTTCGTATTCTTTTTTTACGGAAGCCGTCTCCATCTGAAAAAGCTCTTGTCCGGCGCTGACAGCTTCGCTTTCTTCTATTCTTGGGCAAACCACAAAAACCTGTCTGCCTTGCTTCACCTCTTTTCTTATAAAATCATAAGCTTCTTCTCTTTTTTCCGGCGGCACTACGCTTGTCTTAATTTCCTTTCTGCCTTTCGGCATCTCGTCGATTGTTGAAAGATTTAAATCTCCGAAGATGGTTAAAGTCAAAGTTCTCGGAATTGGCGTGGCGCTCATTGATAAAAAATGGGGGAGCGCCTTTTTCTTTTTTTCTCCTCCGGCTAATTTTGCTCTTTGTTCCACTCCGAATCGGTGTTGTTCGTCCACAATCACAATTCCCAAATTTTCAAACTTCACGTCTTCTTGAATCAAGGAATGTGTTCCGATTAAAATTTTCACTTTCCCTTCTTCCGTTTTTTTCTTTATTTCTTTTTTATAAATTTCCGCTTCCAGTCCTTCTCCAAAAAACATTCTTCCTTTGTTTGCTCCCGTAATGAGTCCGGCAGTTATTTCTGTTTTTGCAAAAAGCCTTTTGATTGTTTCATAATGCTGGCGCGCTAAAACTTCTGTCGGCGCCATAAAAGCCGCCTGCATTCCTCCTTTTGCGGCAGCTAGCGCCGCTAAGGCCGCCACCGCTGTTTTGCCGCTTCCCACATCTCCTTGAAGCAGTCTATTCATCGGCGTTGGCTTTCCCATGTCGCCTAAAATTTCTTCCAAACATTTCTTTTGGCTCGCTGTCATTAAAAAAGGCAAAATTTTTTCCGCTTCCTTCATGAACTGCGGGTCACTTTCTATGGCTATTGATTTCAATTTTGAAAGCACCGCTCTTTTTCCCAGATTTAAAATGGAAAGCAAAAACAAATCTTCAAAGGCGAATCTTTTTCTGGCTGAATCGGCGTCTTCTATTAAGGAGGGGAAATGGATATTTCTTATCGCTTCGTTTATGTCCGGCAATTTGTTTTCGTCTAAAATTTCATCCGGAATAAAATCTTCCATTTCCTCCAGATTTTCCAAAACCGGCTTAATGATATATCGAATGCCTTTTGAAGTTATTCCTCTTGTTTCCGAATATATCGGCACAAGCCTCCCTGTATGCTTCGGCCCGGCTTGCCCGACCGCTTCATACATTGGGTTGGAAAGAACCGTTTCTCCCGCGAAAGTCCCGGCCTTCCCCGAAAAGTTAAAAAATTTTCCGAGCGTCAGAATATTTTTTACATACGGCTGGTTGAACCACACCGCCTTCACTTCTCCCGTCTCGTCCGCTAATCTTGCTTCTACTATCACCATTCTTTTTTTAAAGCTTCGTCTTTCGCTCACTCTTTTTACATAAGCTTTGATTGTCGCCTGTTGTCCGGGATTAAGTTCGGCAATTGAAGAAATTCTGGAAAAATCTTCATAACGAAAAGGAAAATGTCGGATTAAATCTTTCACCGTTAATATCTCAAGTTTTTTGAACTTGGCGATAAATCTCGGCCCGATGCCGTAGATTTTTTCAAGCGGCGTGTCTAAAGAAATCATTTTGTTCTATATTATACCAAATTTGCCAAATTTTGAATAAGTTTATTTATAAACTTATTCAAAAATTTGAGCATCCCGACTTCGGTCGGAGTTTCCTTAATAAATCTTTTGAAAATTTAAAAACAAAATTCCCGCAAGCAATTAAGCTTGCGGGAATGAAGAAGCTACAAAAGAGTCGGCAAAACTTCTTGAATGAAGTGTCCGCCGTCGTTTGAGTGGGGGACATACGCCCCGCGAGTCAAAGCGAAATAATAATTTTCTCCTTGAAGAGGTGGCTCAAGACTTCTTCCGATCCACGGCCATCCTCTCTCATCGTAAACAACGGTCACGCCGTTGTTTTTATCCCACGTGAAAGGTTTTCCTTTTTCAACATAACTTCCTACATTCCCACCGCCGGGATACTCTGTCGTCCCGAGCGCCGAAAAAAATCCTAAATCAATCAACCTACAAACCAAAGAATGATTACTCATCATGCGCCTCCTTAGGCATCCTGCGAGTTTTTATTTTGCTCTTCTTTATTTATGAAGAACTTTTTATAGTATAATACAAATAATCTTTAATGTCAAATCAATTCTTGCTTTATTATTTTTTAATTTTCAAAAAAATCCCGCCTAATGTTAGGCGGACTTGCTTCGTTATTAGACGAAAGTTAATCATCTTCCTGGTCAAATCTAAAAAGCATTAAAAGAACTGCGATAATAGAAACAACAACAATGCCCGCATAAAGGATAAAAAGAGAAATTATTTTTCTCATTTTTACTTTTCTCCTTAATATCTGTCTGGATAAAATATATATTCTCTTGTTGATGGAAGAATTATAAGTGCCAAAAGCGCTATAATTCCGATAATCTCCAACTTTAAAAAACTCTTCATCTTTTTCTTCCTTTCTTTTCAAATTTGTGAATCGTTTTTTTATTTTTCTATTTTTATTATAGCTATTTTTTAGACAAAAAGTCAAAAAAATCCCCTTAAGCGTTTTCCACATTGCTTTTCTTATTCTTGGTTTATAATGGGAGTACGCATTAATTAAAATTATTTAAAAAACCCACTATGCCTTCTCAAAATCTTCCGGTTGCCGACAAAAAAAAATCAGTTTTGGAAAAATCTTTAAACCTTAAACGTTTTTTTTCAAAATCTGAAACTTATCCTTTTGAAGAGGTGTCTTGGGTAAGACGCGATGCCGCTGTCGGTTCCGGAGAGAAGAAAGCTTTTGAACAGAGGGGAGTGGAATTTCCCGAATTTTGGTCGGAAAACGCCGTCAATATCACCGCCTCCAAATATTTTCGCGGCAAACTCGGCACTCCCGAACGGGAGCGAAGCGCCAAAGAAATGATTTCCCGCGTTGTCAAAACCATTCGCGGTTGGGGAGAATCCTCCGGTTATTTTTCCGGTTCTGAAGAAGCCGCCATTTTTGAAAGCGAACTCGCTCACTTGATTCTTTTTCAAAAAGGCAGTTTTAACAGTCCGGTTTGGTTTAATGTCGGCCGTGTGGAACGCCCTCAATGTTCCGCTTGTTTCATTCTTTCTGTTAAAGATGATATGGGTTCTATTCTTGATTGGGTAAAAAACGAAGGCGTAATTTTTAAAGGCGGTTCCGGCGCCGGTATTAATCTTTCTCCTCTTCGTTCTAAATATGAACTTCTTTCCGCCGGCGGCCGCGCTTCCGGTCCGGTCTCTTTTATGCGCGGCGCTGACTCTGTTGCCGGCATGATTAAATCCGGCGGCACCACTCGCCGCGCCGCCAAAATGGTGGTTTTAAATGACAAGCATCCCGATATTCTTGATTTTATCCGCTGTAAAGCCGAAGAAGAAAAGAAAATCAGAGCTCTTGCCGAAGCCGGCTATAATATGGCCGATTTGAATAATGAAGCTTGGTATTCTATCCAGTTTCAAAATGCTAATAATTCCGTCCGTCTTTCTGATGACTTTATGAAAAAAGTTGAAAAAGATGGCGATTGGCAAACGGAATTTGTGAATGGCGGGGGAGCGGCGGAAACTCACAAAGCTAAAGATGTCTTAATGGAAGTTGCGAAAGCCGCTTGGGCTTGCGGCGACCCGGGCGTTCAGTTTGACACTACTATTAATGATTGGCACACCTGCCCCGTTTCCGGCCGCATCAACGCTTCCAACCCCTGTTCCGAATATATGCATCTTGATGACTCCGCTTGCAATCTCGCTTCTTTGAATATAATGAAATTTCTGGAAGATGATGGCAGTTTTAAAGTTAAAGAATTTAAGCACGCCGTTGATATTTTAATTTTGGCGCAGGAAATAATTGTCGGCCACTCCAGTTATCCGACAGAAAAGATAACCGAGAACGCCAAAAATTTCCGTCAGCTTGGTTTGGGCTATGCTAATATCGGCGCCGCTTTGATGTCTAAAGGCCTGGCTTACGATTCCGAAGAAGGCCGCGCTTTCGTTTCTTCTGTCACTTCTCTTTTAACCGGCGAAGCTTATCGATTTTCCGCTGAAATCTCCGCTCTCACCGGTCCTTTTACCGGCTATGAAAAAAATAAAGATGCTATGCTTTATGTTATTGAAAAACACCGCGATGCTTCCCGCCGCGTTAATGTTTCTCTTTTAAACGACCCTAATCTTTCTGCGGAAGCTCTCAAAGTTTGGGATGAAGCTTTGGAACTCGGCAGAAAAAACGGCTTTCGCAATTCGCAAGTTTCTGTTCTTGCTCCAACCGGCACCATTTCCTTTATGATGGACTGCGACACAACCGGCATCGAACCGGAATTCTCTCTCGTTAAAATGAAACAGCTGGTTGGCGGCGGCTGGATGAAGCTTGTTAATCAAGGCGTAAAAAATGCTCTCCTTAATCTTAATTATTCAGAAATTGAAGCCGGTGAAATTGTTTCTTTTATTGAAAAAAATAATACCATTGAAGGCGCGCCTTTCTTGAAAGAAGAGCATCTTTCCATTTTTGATTGCGCTGTTAAACCGGCCAATGGCTCCCGTTCCATCTCTTGGCGCGGCCACGTCAAAATGGTTGCCGCGGCCCAGCCTTTTATTTCCGGCGCCATTTCTAAAACTTTCAATATGGATAGTAGCGCCACTGTTGAAGAAATTTATGATGCTTATCTTATGGCTTGGAAACTAGGCATTAAAGCTTTTGCCGTTTATCGCGACGGTTCAAAATCCACTCAACCGCTCAATACTTCGAAACCTAAAGAAAAAGAATCCGAACAGAAAGAAAATATTTCGGAATCAAAACCTTTCCGCCGCCGCCTGCCGAAAACCCGTCCTTCCGAAACTCACAAATTTTCCATTGCCGGCCACGAAGGTTATCTCACCTATAGTATGTATGAAGACGGCGCTCCGGCGGAAATATTTATTAGAATGGCAAAGCAGGGGAGCACTCTTTCCGGCCTCCTTGATGCTTTTGCCATCACAATTTCTATGTCGCTCCAATACGGCGTTCCTCTGAAAGACCTTACTCACAAATTTATTCATAGCCGTTTTGAACCGGCCGGTTTCACCGACAATCCGGAAATAAAAATAGCGACAAGCATTATTGATTACATTTTCCGCTATCTCGCTCTCCGCTTTCTTTCTCCGGAAGAACTTTTTGAATTCGGCCTTTCTCCCTCCGCTTCTTATCTTGCTTCCATTTCAAAAGATGCCGCTTCTGTTCCCTCTGTCGCTGAAATTAAAGAAGCTAAAAATGAAGAAATCAGAACTGTTTCTTATTCTTCTCCTCTAAAAAACGGACAAGTATTTTCCGGCACTGTCTGTAAAAAATGCGGCGGGATGATGGTTCGAACCGGCACCTGCCAAACCTGCCTTGAATGCGGCGAATCCTCCGGCGGCTGTTCTTAAAAGTATTTTGAAAATAAAAATCCCGCAAACATAAAAATGTTCGCGGGATGACAAATAATTCTTATAAATTGTGAAGTTTGTTTTTAGTCTTTTGGAATATTTATTGATAATAATCCTGATAATACCGCAAAACCCCAAAAAACTGGCTCTAACGAACCTGCTATTGCAGGCGTTAGAGCTATCATTACATCGATTGCAGAAAGACAAGAATAAAAAATTTTTAATTTCACTATCTTTTCCATTTTCTCCTCCGTTTATTTGATTGTTTAAAACTCTTTTTCAAATATAGCATTCTTTAACAAACTTGTCAATAAAAATCTCAAAACCTATCTTTATTAGTCCCTGAGCGAAACATAGTAAAGTCGAAGGGCTACTCTAATATTATTTATTTTTATGTTCTTGATAATCACCGGCAATGGCAAAGGAAAAACCACTTCCGCTATCGGACAGGCGATTCGCGTTTTAGGCCAAGGCGGCAAAGTTTTTTTCGCGGAGTTTATTAAAAGCGACAATTTTCCGGCAGGGGAGGATAAAATTCTTTCAAACTTCGGAGAAAATTTTCATTTTGAAAAAGGCGGTCTTGGCTTTGTCGGCATTTTAGGCGACAAGCTTCCCATTGAGGAACATAAAAAAAAGGCGGAAGAAACTTTTCAAAAAGCTTCCATGGCTGCTACCTCTGGCGCCTACAATCTTGTCGTTTTTGATGAAATCAATAATGCTCTTTCTTTAAATCTTCTCTCCGAATCCTCCGTTCTTGATTTTGTTAAAAAAGTTCCCAAAGAAACGGACATTATGTTTACCGGTCGAAACGCTCCCGTTTCTTTTCTTCAAATTGCCGACCTCGCTACCGATTGCGCTGAAATAAAACACCCCTTTCAAGAAGGAGTGTCAGGCGAAAAAGGCAGAGAATTTTAACCTACCTTTTTTCCTTATTGTTCTCGTCTTTAAGAGTGGTAATTCGACAAAACTTGAACACATTTTCCATAAATTGACAAAAACAACTATTAAGAATATGTTAAAAACAGCAGTTTAAAAATAATCTTGGAAGACCTTAAAAATAAAAGTAAGGAAGGAAAAAAGAAATGAGAAGAATACGATATGAACCGTTTCTTGAAGCTTATCTTATAATGGAAAATGGCGAATTATATTCGGTTTTGCCTGCGGATATTAAAGAAATTTTAGAAGAAATTCCAGACGCAATAATTGTAAAAAACTTGGAATATCCGAAAGAAACATTTTCTGCTCCGATTAAAGTGCAGATTCAAGTTACTAATTTTTGCAATTTACGGTGTAAAACTTGCGCGGTATTTAGTGGAGATAACAAAATAATGCCGCCACAGATGACTCATAAGCAAATTATGACATTACTCGAGCGATCAGCTGATGTGGGGGTGCTTAATATTGAATGGAGCGGAGGAGAACCGCTTTTTCGAAAAGGATTTTGGACATTTGTGAAATATGCCGAAGAACTTGGTTTTGCGCAAAATCTTCTCACTAATGGTCTTTGTTTCTCTGATAAAAATATCGAGTGTCTTCATGTTTTTTTCAGAATTCAAATATCTTTGGATGGAGTTGGTGAAACATTTAATCAAATCGTTAATCGAGACGCGTGGAGATTATTTACCCGTTCCATAAATCTTATTAGAGAAAAAGAGCTAAACATAGTGATAGCCACTGTTCTTCAAGAAAAAAACGTAGATCGATTGGGTGAAATAATAGAATTTTGCGCCGTTCATAATTTTAAAAAAATACGTATTTCACCCCAAGTTCCTATCGGTAGATCGAAATTTATTTCTTGGACTGAATATTGTGCAATCATTAATCGATTTCGCGACAAATTACCTGATCTTAAAAGATACGCGGAAGATTGTAACATCGAACTGGATACTTTCCTTGAAAAAAAAATATGCGACGATGAAACTGTAAAAGATGTTTTACGTATTGTTTCTCCAGGAGGGTATTCATTTCTTTATATTGATGCTGTTGGAGATATTTTTCCATTTCCTTTTCTTAATCAGCCATCATGGAGACTCGGTTCTTGTTTATCAGATAACTTATCAGAAATTTGGTTAAGTTCTGATATTCTTAATAAAATCCGTCAACAAACCTATCAAAATACCGGTTGCGGAAAATGTCGATATGAATGCTCTTTTGCGGACAGATCGTTGGTTTTTGGTTTTACTGGAAAAATTGATGGTCCCGCATTGCCGCACATTGAGTGTAAAGAAAGGAGGTGATTATTGTGTCAAAAGTACAAAAGATGGGCAAAAAATTAAAAACCTGCTCATCGAAAGGTATGGTTTGTTCTGAATAAGCTTAAAAATAGGGCTTATAATTTAATAATTTAAATTATAAGCCCGCTTTTTTAATTTTATTTTATTATCTCTAGAAGTAATTTTAAAGCCGCAAGATAATTTTCTTTTTTTGCTATTTTTCTTTTTTCTCGGAAAGATGAAAAATTTTCATCCGTTGTTAATTCATTTTTAATAAGATTATCAGCAACATAAAGAAGTGCCGCGGCGGGAACATTAAAATGTTTGGAAACGGAAAAAACAGTTGCTGATTCCATATCCACACAAAGATACCCTTCATTTTCCCAGGAGGTAACATCTTCTTTTGTCTCTGCGAGCATTGCTTGAACGGCGATCAATTTTCCCTTGTGTATTTTTTTTTGTTTTGGAAGATATTTTTCGAATTCTTCGGAGAGACTCACATCGGCGGCGTAAAAAAATAAATCATTATCTCTTTGATACATTCGGGTTGCGCTTTCATTTCCGAAACTTGCGGAGGGAATTACTATTTCTCCCGTCTCTATTTCTTCTCTTAATGCACCACAAGAGCCTAAAAGAACATTCGCTTTTGATCCAAGTAGCGACGCTACATGTAAAAATTCGCTTAAATATGCCGATCCGTATACCGCGTCAAACCAAATACGTTTTCCATTTATAAAAAAACTTTTTATTTCGCCGAAAAATTCATTTTCGATTGTTTCTTCTTGATAATCAACGTTGATTTTTTCCAACGCTTCATATAGATAAGGATGTTCTTTTTTGCGGGGATTTGTACCAGATACCAACACGGCATCGACACGATAAGAATCGGAAACTTTTAGAAATTTTTTAATATCTTGCTTTGTGAGCTCATGATACATACAATTCCATCATATCACGATAAAGAAAAATATGTCCATGAGGAATGATTTTTGCTTTTTCTTCTTCGCTTGTTTTATAATTTTATTATGTCCGAAAATTTTGTTTGGATTTCTTTTTCTCTTCTCTCGGCTCTTTTTGCTTCTCTTGTCGCCATTTTCGGCAAAATCGGCATTCAGGGAATTGATTCCACTCTAGCTACCACTATCCGCGCCGTCATTATGGCCGTCTTTCTCGTCTTCGTTTCTTTGTCTCTTGGAAAATTTTCTCTTTTCAATCAAATTTCCGGCCGTCCTTTTCTTTTTATTATTTTAGCCGGCGTCTCCGGCGCTCTCTCTTGGCTTTTTTATTTTTGCGCTTTAAAGCTTGGTCCGGTTAAAGGCGTCGCCTCTTTAGACCGCCTAAGCGTGGCTTTCGCCATTATTCTTGCCGCCACTTTCTTGGGCGAACATCTTGTTTTTAAAAACATCGTCGGTCTTGTTCTTCTTGTCATCGGCTCTCTTCTTCTCTTGTAATAAAAAACTCCGGCATATTTCCTTTTTAAAGAAGTAATATGCCGGAGTAAAATCTTATAACTTTGCGCAATCGCAGCAAAATTGCCCGATTGGCATTCCTACCGCCCATTCCAAATCTTCAATTTTATTAAAGCGGCAAGAATTTGCCCCGAGCATTTCAGCGATTTCTTCTTCCGTCCTTACCCTTTTTCCGTCAAGCGAAGCTAAATCTCCTTTGTTTTTTTTCGCTTTTCCAAAATGGCAAACAGAAACAATTTGCGGATAGGTGATTCTTAAATGGATTTCCTTAAACCCGCATGAAAGAAATTTTGGAATCAAATCGCTTTTGCTTTGAAGTCCGGTGACAATTGAATCATCAATTACTGTCACGGTTAATCCTTTATATCGAACTGATTGCACCGGAATTTGCTTTTTGCGCGCTTCTTCTTCTCGTCTTTTCGGGTCAGCTGGAGTAAAACTGCGTCTGGCATGCGAATATTTTGTTACTGGCATATCAAAAACTGGAATTTTTTCAATCTTTCCTTGATTCGCCATTGTTACAAAATAATTGAAATATCCGAGAGATCCGGATACGCCTGACCCGCAAACCGGAGCCACCATATCTGGCGTGAAACCTTTTTCAAAATCTCTTTTCGCTAAGCGAATTCCCAGATTATAACGCACGTCAGCCACCAACTTTCCGTGAATAATAGCTGGCGGTTCAGCAGTGTAAACAATCTTAAAGATGCAAGGTCCGGCATACTTCTTTCCTATTAAAGGCAATATGCCGATTCTTTTTTCTCCCCCATTTTTAAGCATTATCACTTCGCCGGCTTCAAGGTCTCTTATTATTTTAAAACCTTGGTTATAAAATCCGGTTGATTCCGAAGCCGCCACTATTGCTCCTTTCTTTTTACCGAGGGTGACAGTCTGACGTCCATCAGGACTGCAAGCGATAAAAATTTGTTCTTGGGTTAGAATCGCTATCGCAAACGACCCCTCTGTTTCTTCATTCACTCTCTTTATTCCCTTGAAAAAATTTTCCTCAACCGTTTTTTTATTTTCCCAACCGCTCGAAGCAATTAGCATTCCTATCAAACTAACTGCACGATCGCTTTCTTGGAGCACTATTGATTCTTTTTTCAATTTCTCGCGCGTTTCTTTTTCATTGATTCTTCCGACAAAACATATTGCCATTTCCGGAAATGTGGAAGAATAATTTGTTCCGATAATAACCGGTTCTGGGTCAAGCGCGCTTAAATGCCCGATTCCGATTGGCCCGCAAAAACCATCTAAACTTCTTTCAAAATTATGTCTGAATGACCCTTTGTAAACCTCGACTCTTAGCCCTCCTTTTCCGTCTCTTGTTGCAAGACCGCCATATTCCGGACCGCGATGCTGAAGAAAAAACGTGTTTCCGTATAAATCCCCCTCAAAATCTTCGGTATATCCTTCTCCTGTGCTTAAAGCCATTAAAGCTCCCATCTTTTTTCTCCTTTTTTTGTTTTCAAAATTCTTTTTCTCCCACTATTCTAAACTAACTTTTTTTTCTGTGCAATAAACCTATTTACATTGATTTTTTCTTTTTTTACTATTAGAATTTCTACAATTAGTAATTAGAAATTCTTAATTAGTCATTTTCTTTATTTCCCCCGTTAGCTCAGTTGGTAGAGCTGCTCCCTCTTAAGGAGAAGGTCGTAGGTTCAAATCCTACACGGGGGACAAATCTTTTTTGAGTGGGATTTAAACGCAAAAGGAGGTATTAGTGGAAAACTTTATTCCATGCCTTGCTATAATAAAAGTGAAGCAAGGTCGTCTTTTATTTTAAATTTAAAATGGAAAATAATTCTCAAAAAGAAATCTTTAAAATCTTTGCTGTTTTAATCATTATTCTTGTTTTAATCGGTGGAGCCGTTTATTGGTATTCCGTTATTAAGAAATCTCCTGCTCCGGAAGAGAACCTGAACAAAACCACTGCTGCTGATATTCCCGCGCTTAATGCTGAAAATCTTGGAGTGGAAGGGGAAACAGTCGCTCCCGCAAACGCCACAGAAAGCATTCCCAATCTCAATCCTGCCGGCGCCGCTAATCCTTTCTCCGAAGTTTATAAAAATCCTTTTGAATAAAAAAATTATCATTAACCTTTTTTAAAAAAATGACTGAATGTTTTTATAAAAGATTATTTTATGCTTTGCTTGTTTTTTCTTTTGCGTTTCTTGCCGGACTCGTTGTTTCTCTCGCGAACGCGCAGACGGAAAATTCTGCAGATGGTTTAAATATCGAATATCCTGTCTCGGAACTTGGCAATTGCGCGGACAAAGCTGAATGCAAATCTTTCTGCGGTAAATCGGAAAATATGGAAGTCTGCTCTTCTTTTGCTGAAAAACATGGCTTAATAACAAAAGAAGAAGCGGCAGTGAATAAAAAATTCTCTGAAATTAAATCCCAAGGCGGCCCGGGCGGATGTTCCGATAAAGCTTCTTGCGAAGCTTTTTGTTCCGACTTAAGCCGTATTGATGAATGTGTGTCTTTTGCTGAAAAAAACGGATTAATGGATAAAACTCGCTTGGAGGAGGCGAAAAGAATTCGGCAAGCTATTAAAAACGGCATTGTTCCTCCTGGACAGTGTAAAACGGAAAACGAGTGCGACCTTTATTGTTCTAAAGCTGAAAACATGGAAGAATGTCTGGCTTTTGCCGAGAAAGCCGGATTTTTAAAAGATAAAGATTTGGCCGATGCTAAAAAAGTTCTGCCCTTAATGAAAAAAGGCGAAACTCCGGGGCAATGTAAAACTAAAGAAGAATGCGATGCTTATTGCAATGACGAAAGTCATGCGGAAGAATGTGCTGACTTTTCCTTAAAAGCCGGATTTATGACTCAAGAAGAAGCGGCAATGTTTAAAAAAACAAAAGGCCAAGGTCCGGGTAATTGTAAGGGTAAAGAGGAATGCGATGCTTTCTGCAATGTGCCGGAAAACCAAACAGCTTGCTTTGAATTCGGTAAAAAATACGGAATGATTTCTGAGGAACAATTAAAAGAGATGGAAGAAGGAAAAGCCAGATTGAAAGAAGGCTTGGAAAAAGCTCCGGCGGAAGCGGTTAGCTGTATTCAGTCGATTGTCGGTTCGGAAAATTTTGAAAAAATAAAAACTGGCGAGGTTCTTCCGCCTCGCGAACTTGGCGAAAAAATGAGGGAATGTTTCGAAAAAAATGTTCCTCCCGGTCCAGGTGGTTGTAAAAGCAAAGAAGAATGCGACGCTTTCTGTTCTGATTCCGCTAATCAAGAAGCTTGTTTCGGTTTTGCCGAAAAACAGGGTCTTATTTCGGAAGAGCAGTTGAAAGAAATGAGGCAAAGCCGTGAACAAAACGGTCAAGCGCTTCAGAATTTTCCTTCGGAAGTTGCCGGATGCGTTAAAGAAAAACTTGGCGAAGAAACATTCCAAAAAATCCAATCCGGCTCTTTTCTTCCTAATCAGGAAACCGGAACTGCCATCGGGGAATGTTTCAAAAATTTTGCGCCAAAATCGGAAAATGGAGAAATAAAAAATGAGCAAGAATCGGGCAGCAACCCTAACCCTGCTGGAAACATTCCGCCTGGAAATAAGATAGAAATGATGCCTGGTAGTGAAAATCCTGAATTTAAAAATGAAGGAGGAGAAGGAATGGGAATGCCAAACTACGAAGGGTTTAATTACAAAAACATTCAGCCGAATTACGAAGAAAAAAGCGGCAATGAACTTAGGATAATTTATCCCGGTGGCGGAACTTCTTCTGAAGGCGCTAATCGCTTTGAAATAATGAATCAGGAAAGAAAAGAAATGCAATTTTCTCCGGAAAATCAGGGGCAGTTTCAAGCTCCTTCCGGCGCCGGTGAATTTGGTATGCCCAACTCCGGTGGCGGGGAAATGTATGTTCCTCCTGCCCCCGCCCCTATGCCTTCTGTGGTTCCGGAAACTCCATCTGTTCCTGCGCCGGCTCCTTCAACTTTCGGCGGCGACGGCGGCGCTTCCATTTTTTCAATTTTTTGGAAGCTGATATCGGAATAAAAAAATTTAAAAAACCGATGAGACATTTGTCTCGCCGGTTTTTTTGTTGTTTAATGATTTTATGTTCCCGTGGTGAAATGGATATCACGCGTGGCTTCGAACCACGTATTGGGGGTTCGAATCCCTCCGGGAACACCGGAGGATGTTCCCGAAAAAGCAAATTTATTTGCTTTTGAGAGGGATTCGAAGGCCACAGCGTTATTTCGCTAGAAAGCGAAATCGCGAGGAGCGGCCTGCGAAAAATTTTTCGGGAGAAAAATTTATTTGTAGGCGAATCCCTCCGGGAACACCGGAAAGTGTTTTAGAAATGATATGTTTGATTTTAATAAAGAGACAAAAAACATCGGCGGCTGGCTTACTGAATCCGAAGGCCTTTCCCTTTATAATATTGCCAAAAAAGTTCAGGTGGAAAACGTAATTGTGGAAATTGGCTCTTGGAAAGGTAAGTCAACCATTTGTCTCGGTAATGGCTCTAAAGATGGAAATAAAATTAAAATTTTTGCCATTGACCCGCACACTGGCTCATCCGAGCATCAAAAAGCATTTGGCAAAATCGATACTTTTGAAGAGTTCAAAGAAAATATAACGAAAGCTGGAATTGCTGAATTCATTAACCCTGTAAGAAATACTTCTGAAAACGCGGCAAAAGACTTTAATCAAAAAATTGGTTTTATCTTTATTGACGGCGCTCATGAATACAATCTTGTCAGATTGGATTTTAAGTTGTGGTTTCCTAAAGTGATAAATGGGGGATTTTTGGCTTTCCATGACTCTTGGCATTTTTTTGGACCTAATTTAGCCACGGCTATTCCTTTATTATTTTCTTCTAGAATAAAAAATCCGCGTTTAATCGACACTATCACTTGTTTTGAAAAAGTAAACAAAAATTCTCTTTTTGACCGCTTTAAAAATATTTCTTTCCTTTTTTATCGTTCTCTGTTTGGCATAAAAGGATTTTTGCGATTAAAATATCAAGGTAGTAAAGTTATTTAATTTCAATAAAATGGTTTTTCCCAAAGAAATAGAAAAAATTTCCGAGAAACTTACTAAAGCCGGTTTTAAGGCCTATCTTGTTGGCGGTTCTCTCCGCGACCTTCTTTTAAAGCGCGAGCCGAAAGATTGGGATATTGCAACCGACGCCAAGCCGGAAGAAATTCAAAAAATTTTTGCCGACTCTGTTTATGAAAACGATTTCGGCACCGTTGCCGTCAAAAGCGGCTCCGAAGACCCAAAATTGAAAATCGTAGAAATCACCACTTTTCGTCTGGAGGGAAAATATACCGACCTCCGTCATCCGGATGAAATAAAATTCGCTAAAACTATCGAAGAAGACCTTTCTCGCCGCGATTTCACTATTAACGCTCTCGCCCTTCTTCTTGATAAAAAAAGCGAGCTTATTGATTGCTTCGGCGGCTTGAAAGATTTGGATAAAAAAATAATTTCCACTGTCGGTTCTCCCGATGATAGATTTAAAGAAGACGCTCTCCGTCTTCTTCGCGCCGTCCGCCTTTCCGCCGAGCTTGGTTTTGTTATTGAAGGCAAAACTCTTTCTTCCATAAAGAAAAATTCCAAACTTCTCAAAAAAATTTCGGAAGAAAGAATCCGCGATGAATTTGAAAAGATGATTATGACCCCGCGCGCCTCGGAAGGAATTATTCTATTGAGAGATTCCGGTTTGCTTGAGTTTGTTCTGCCTGAACTTTTGGAAGGGGATAAAGTTTCACAGAACAAGCATCATATTTACGATATCTTTGAGCACTCTCTCCGCTCTTTGGATTACGCCGTTAAAAAAGATTTTAATCTGGAACTTCGCCTCGCCGCTCTTCTTCACGATATCGGCAAGCCCCGCGTTAAAAACGGAACAGGTGAAAACGCCACTTTTTACGCTCACGAAATTGTCGGCGCTAAAATGGCTTCCGCCGCTCTCGCTCGCCTTTGTTTTTCAAAAAAAATAATCGATAAAGTTCGCCATCTTGTTCGTTTTCATATGTTTAACTACGCGGTTGGCGAAGTAACGGACGCCGGCGTTCGCCGCCTTATCGCCCGCGTCGGTTTGGAACATTTGGATGATTTGATAAAACTTCGCGAAGCCGACCGCATCGGCTCCGGCGTTCCGAAAGCTTTTCCTTATAAGCTTCGGCATCTTCTTTATATGATAGAAAAAGTCCGCCACGACCCCATTTCTCCCAAAAATCTTAAAATCGACGGCAATGAAATTATGAAACTTCTTAAAATCAATCCTTCTCCCAAAGTCGGTATGGTTTTGAACGCTCTCCTTGATGAGGTTATGGAAACGCCTGAAAAAAATGATAAAAAAATACTTGAGAAACGCGCCAAAGAATTGAATAAATTATCCGATGAAGAATTAGCGGCCCTGATGGCTGAATCAAAAAAGAAACAAGCCGCTTTTGAAGCTGCTGTTGACGAAGAAATAAAAGGCAGGCATTATATAAAGTAGCATAATTTGAAAGGAGAATTTGTATGGACAAGCTCTGTCTTGTTATTTTTCCCAAAAAATCAGGTGAACAAGCGAAATTGGTTGATATTGGTTTTTTTAGAAAACCAAAAAATATTTCTTTTTCTCCTCGCAAAACAGAAGAGCATTTTCCAAAAGGAAGTGTTCTGATAAAAAATCCCCCGGCCTAAGTCGGGGGGTTATTTTATTTTATATTTCCTCATAATCAATTTTTTCACCTCTCTTGTGTTTTACTTCGTGAATTTTTTCAAAACCTGTCTTTACTCGCATTTCACAGATAGGGCAAACCTCACAACAAGGCGTTCTATGTTTGATAGCTTCCAGATTTTCATGACATTCACAATCGCACTCTTCAAAATCTGGAGAACAGCAGTTTTCGTTCATCGTCTTTTTCCTCTCTTTGATTATTTCTCTTGCTTTCTTTATAATATGTTTAATTTTTCTTTGAATCAACTTTATGAAAGTCCTAATTAAACGCTTAGATAAAACTATTCCCTTGCCGGAATATAAAACCGTGGGCGCCGTCGCTTTCGATTTTTCTTCCCGTCTTGAAACCATTATTCCTCCGCGCGGCATCGGCTATGTTCCTTTAAATGTCATCATAAAAGTTCCCGCCGGTTTTGCTTTAAAAATTTTTGCAAGAAGCAGCACTCATAAAAAAAGTTTAATTTTAGCCAACGGCGTCGGCATTATCGATTCCGATTATTGCGGCGAAGAAGATGAAATTAAAGCCGCTTACTATAATTTCTCTGATTCTCCGATTGTTATTGAAAAAGGGGAGCGTATCGCTCAAGGGATTATAGAAAACAGAGAAAATATTGAATGGGAAGAAGTTGAAAAAATGTCAGAATCTTCTCGAGGCAGTTTTGGCACCACCGGCGCAAAATAAAACCGCCTTTCGGCGGTTTTTTTAAAACTCAAGAATGCCAATGCCCGAAGGCAGAATTACCGTTGCCTACCCACACACTCCCTGTTCTTTCTTCATTTTCCTCTCCGCATTCTTTTTCCTCTAATACTCCTCCGGAAACTCTTCGGAAATCTTTATTACCGATAGAAACGTTATGCCCGAACCCAATTCTTGTTCCTAGCGCTTCTTTTATTTCTTCGAAACTGGCTTTACTTTTTTCGCCTTCGCCTCCCCTTATCACTCTCCCATCCTTAACAATCACCGGTTCTCCGTTTACCTTAACTTCATATTCTTGTTCTTGCATTTTCTTCTCCTTGTTTTTAGTTTAAGAACTAAAAAACAGTTTCTCCTAAAACTTTCTTTTTGTAAAGACTTAATTATTTTTTTGTGTTATCTTTGTCGGGTTGCCGGGAATTGAACCCGGATTACACGCACCCGAAGCGTGCGTAATACCTTTATACCACAACCCGTCTTTGAGCGTTCATTATTGCTACGCCCTAAATTTTCGTGCGCCTGTCCGCCTTTGGCGGATAACGCATTCGCCTTTAATTTAAGCAATCGTGGCTTTTTTAGTCAAATCTCGCCTTTCTTTCTTGACTTTTTTAATCCTCCGAATATAATATTCCCCAGTCCTTTATTATATTCAATTAAGCAAAGAATGCAGGTGTAGCTCAGTCGGTAGAGCGTCTTCCAAAGAGAATTAATCTTTGAGCGAAGAAGGTCTCAGGTTCAAGTCCTGTCACCTGCTAAAAATATCCCTTGGTTTTTTCCAAGGGTTTTTTATTAAATCTCCGCTTTAAACCCCGCGCGCTATCTTAAGGGGTTTGAAGCGGCAAAGATTTAAAAAACCCCGACTTTGGTCGGGGTGAAACTTGAAGATTCCACAGCCGTAAGGCTGTAGAGTTTCATTTTAAAATCTTCCTTTCTTTTAAATCATTGCCTTTTCTAAAAAACGGGTCTAAAATACCGGCAAAAGTCATTTTTTAGGTTTAATTAAAAATTCTTATTTATGAACGGCGAAAACAATTTTAATAATTATAATTTTGAAAATGAAGGTGAGAAAGAAGAAAATCAGCCGGTTGAAATCGAGAATGTGAACTTTTCCGATTCTCCGGAAATTGATAATTTTTCCGAAGAGGGCGGAAAAAGCTGGTGGATTTTATCCGTTATTTTTCTGATTCTTATTATTCTTGGCGCTTATTGGCTTATTTATGAAAATAAAGAAAATGCTGACAATGCTTTAATTCCGGAAGAAAAAACGGAAAACCTGGAAACAAAAAATGAAGTTTCTTCTTCTCTTCTAAAAATTGAAAATCAGTCCTCTGGCGTTTCTGTTTTTCTTTCTTCCGTTTCTCTTTCTACTCCTTCTTGGATTGTTATTCGCGAGGACTCAAATGGAAAAATGGGAAATATTTTGGGCGCTCTCTGGCTCCCGCAAGGTTCTTTTACTAATCAGACAGTTGAGCTCTTAAGGGAAACTGTGCCTGGCAGCAAATATTACGCTCTTATTTTTTCCGATGATGGCGATAAAAAATTTGACCAAAAAATCGACCTTCCTTTTAAAGATGACGATGGAGAAATGATTGTTTCCGAGTTCAAAACCTTGTCCGAAAATTAACTTTCTTCAAAACCTCTCCTCCGCCGGCTGGCGTCTGCCAATCGGCGGATTTTCGGAGCGGTTTTGATTTTCCACCCTCTTCTTATATTATTATAAAAATATGCTTCTTCTGAAGAATAAATACTTCGAGCTTTTTCTTGTTTTTCTCTTTTTTCTCCTTCTTTCCGGTTTGGTTGTTTTTTCTAATAGTAAAATTTTTGATTTCGACTCCCTTTATCATTTCAAACATGCTCTTCTTTATCGCGCGGAAGGAATTACTTTTTCTGATTTTCCTTGGGTTCAGTTTTCTTCCATCAATTATTTTAAATCCGACCTTTGGTATGGCTTTCACCTTCTTCTTGTTCCTTTTTCTTTTTTTTCTGACCCCTTTTTCGGCATTCGTCTTTCTTCTGTTTTCTTTTCCGCTTTTCTTTTCTCTTCTTTTTACTTTGTTCTTAAATCCTTGCGAGTAAAGTTTCCCGCTTTTTTTACGCTTCTTCTTTTCTTCTCTTCCGGAGACTTTCTTTTCCGGTCCAATATGAGCCGTCCTCACACTCTCACTTTGGCTCTTTTTGCTCTTCTCCTTCTTTTTCTATCCGATAAATCTTTTTATAAAGTTTTTTTTGTTTCTTTCTTTGTCTCTTTTCTTCATGCTTCTTTGTTTTGGGTTTCTTTTCTTATATTTTTTATTGTTTTTTTAGTTGGAATTTGGCGGGAAAAAAAGATTTATTGGCTGGGCGGTCTTTCTGTTTTTTTAGGTTCTTCTTTTGGTTTTCTTCTTCGGCCTAATCCTTTCGGCTCCCTCAAGCTTGTTTATATTCAGATTATTGACCTCTTCTTTGCTAAACAGATCGGCGCTCCTCTCAAATTCGGCCGCGAACTGCTTCCTTTAACTTTTTCCGACGTTTATTTTCAATTTCTCCCTCTTTTCGCTGTTTCTTCTCTCGTTGTTTTTTTCTTTTTTAAATTTTTTTTCGGCGGCGATTCTCTTGATAAAATAAAACCGGTCGAAAAAATAGTTTTTCTCTCTTCCGTTTTCTTATCCGCCATATTTTTCCTCCTCTCTTTTTTTGTAGCCAGGCGTTCCAATGATTTCTTTTCCGTTTTTATTGTTATCTCCTCCGCTCTCGGTTTTTCTTTCTTTTTTAAAGAAAATTGGCGCTATTATTTAAAAATCGCTGTTTTTTCTCTCGCTTCTCTTTTTCTTCTTGTCTCTGCCATGAGAAGCGTTTATGTCCTTTCTTTGTTTATAAAAAATTCCGAATCGTCCGACAAATTCAAAGAAGTAAGCTTGTGGCTTAAAGATAATACTAAGGAAGGGGAAATTGTTTTTAACTCTTATTGGGACAATTTTCCTAATCTCTTTTTTTGGAATGTTCATAATTATTATATCGGCGGCATGGACCCTATTTTTCAATATGTTTTTAATGAAAATCTTTTCTGGAAAAATTATTTTATCGCTTATCGGGGCGAACCGTTTACTTGCGGCTCTATCCGCTGCACCGAAGAAATGATAGAAGATGTTTATCCTGTTTTGAAAAACGATTTCCGCGCTTCTTATCTTGTTCTGGAATATCGCCGCAGTCCTAATTTCATAAAAAACATTGAAAATTTGCCTGGCTTTGAAAAAGTTTTTTCAACCGATAAAGAAGTTATTTATAAAATTAACTGATTTTATATGAAACTTGGCTTTTGGAAAAAACTTAAAAAACCGATTTTTTCTCTTGCTCCTATGGCGGATGTCACCGACTCTGCTTTTCGCCAAACGATTTTGAAATTCGGCCGCCCCGCCGTTTTTTTTACCTGGTTTGTTTCCGCTGACGGCCTTGCTTCCGCCGGTAAAAAAAATCTCTTGAGAGACCTTTCTTTTGTTGAAAAAGAGCGCCCTCTTGTCGCTCAGATTTTTGGCGCCAATCCCGAAAATTTTTCCGCCGCTGTGAAAATAATAAAAAATCTTGGCTTTGACGGCATTGATATCAATATGGGCTGTCCCGAAAAAAAAATTATGAAGCAAGGCGCGGGCGCCGCTTTGATTGATAATTCTCGTCTTGCCAAAAAAATAATTTCAGCCGCTCTCTCTGTTTCTGGCCGTCTTCCCGTTTCCGTTAAAACCCGTCTTGGCAACAAAGCCATTTCCTCTTCTTGGATAAAATCTTTGGCTAAAACCGGCATCGCCGCTTTAACTATTCATGGCCGTCTTGCGAAAGACGATTCCAAATATCCGGCCGATTGGAATGAAATAAAAAAAGCCGCCGCTCTCGCTAAAAAAATAAATCCGCGCCTTCTTGTGTTCGGCAACGGCGATGTCAAAAATCTGGCGGAAGCAAAAATCAAAGCCGAACTTTATCATTTGGATGGCATTATGCTTGGTCGCGCCGTTTTCGGCAATCCTTGGCTTTTTAACGAAAAAATCAAAAAGGAAAATCTCCCGCCGGAAAAAATCGTTCAAGCTCTTCTCGAACATTTGCGCCTCTTTAAAAAATATCACTCTTATAAAAATCCGGCGTTGATGAAAAAGCATTTTGGCGCTTATGTTTCGGGCTGGCCTAAAGCCAAAAACTTGCGGATAAAACTTATGAGAACAAAAACCTTGGCGGAAGCGGAAACTATCCTCAGGAATTTCTCTTCTTGACTAACATTAAAAAAAGCTTTATTCTGTAAAAAGCTTTTTGAAAATAAAATAATCTTAAAAAAAGGAGAAGTGTTATGAACAGTCCGGTTTTTCTAAAGAACAAGCCGATAATTTTTTTCTGTAAACCTCTGGACTTTGTTTTGCCCTTGTCGCTCTTTGTCTTTGCCCTTGTCGCTGTTTTTTCTTTTTTCTTGATTTTCTTCAGCGATTTTGGGCCTAAAGCTGTTATCCTTCTTTCCCTCTCGACTATTGTGGAATTTTTTATTATTTTTGCTTATGGGATTATCTCTAACCCCAAAAAGAAAAGTTCCTCATGAGTTTTATTGAGTTTGGGGAGGGGAGATGGCGGTTCTTCCGGATCTTTTCTGTTTTTGTTGCCGTCGTTGCTTCTTTTTTTATTCTTATTATGTCTTTTTTTATCGTTCCTATCGCTAAAAAAATGGAACGAATGAAAAAAAAACCCAAAAGAAAGGAGGAGAAACGGCTATGAGCTGGACTAAAAAATGGGCCTTGCGCGCCGTCGCTCACTGCGGACAAGGTTGCCCTACAAGGGGGCGGGAGAAACAATCCCGCCCCCATTTTATTTTTAATGTTAAAATCATTAAAGAACTTTTGTTAAGGAGATAACTATGAATCCGCAAGAAGAAGGAAGTCTTAAAATCAAAGCCTACCGCATTTTTGAATCTTCCAATCCTCGTCCTCTAATGCTGGCAGAAATAATTAAATGGGAAAAAGAAAGAATGGAATTTGTTGAAAGTTATGTCCGTAATGCTTTATTTGGAAATAAAAAAGTCTCTTAACTTTTCCTCTGAATCAAATCAGAGGATTTTTTTTATTAAATCTCCGTAGAAACATTGCGCGTTAGCGCAAGGTTTCTACGGCTAAGATTTAATAAAACCCCGACTTTGGTCGGGGTGAAACTCAATCTTGAGTTTCGTTTAAATCTCCGCGAAAACCTCAATCGCAATTTTATGGTTGTAATATCAGCTTTATTTTCTCTTCTAATTTATCCGGTTCCGAACTCACTAAAAAAACTTCCTGCACGCCTTGCGACCGGGCAATGCACTTTAGTCCGCTTTTTGTTTTATATTGCGCTCTCACGGTTAGTTTGCTTCCCATTCTTCTTCCTCTCGGTTTTATTTCTCCCGGATTTATCGCTTGAATTTCCGGCCAATCTTCAATTTTCTCTAAAAATTTTTCCAACCCGTTTATTAAGTCGTGCTTCCTTTTTATTTTTGAATTTTTTCTGTATCTCATGGGGTTGAAAATTATTCTTATTGTATTATATTTTCTCTTGTCGCGCTAAAAAAATAAAAACTTATGGGAATTTTTGACCAATTTAAAATGGCGGGGGATTTGATGAAAAATATGAACCCGAGCCAAATTAAGGAATTGATGGAACAAGCGAAAGAAAGCCAGCATATGCTTGATTCTCAAATCAGAAAAATAGTTGAGGAAGAAATAAAAAACAGGGGACTGGTTTCAAAAAGCGAAGTGGAAAAAATTATTGAAGAAAAACTGAAAAATAGATAAAAAATGCCGCTCCGATTTTATCGGAGCGGTCTGTTGTTTATTTCGCCATTGCCAAAATTCGGCAAACTTCCCTTTCTCTTGGGCATTTTCTTTCTTTTATAATTTCACATCCCGCCCTCTCAAACATTTCAATTATTTCCTTTTCTTCCAGACTCTCTCTTAGGCAAATGCAGGCGTCTCCTCTTGCCTCTCTTGTCGCCATTTTCCCCAAAACTGAATCTTGGATGAAATTTTTTGCTTCTTCACCCACTCTTTCGCACCATCCAAGAACCCATCCTCCTTGCTTCAAAGAAACGCAAACCGTTTCTCCTTTAACCATAAAGGTTATTTTCTTTTCTCTAAGACTAGAAGAGGATGGATATTCCTCTTCAATTACGTTTAGGCTCACTACATTTCCTTTCATTTTTTTCCTCCGCTTTTTGAAATTCTGCTTTCATTATAAATTTTAAAAATCGCCGAGTCAAAACTTTTCTTTCTCCCTTTTTTGAGTTAGGATATTTTTATTAAAAGGGCCTGTAGTAAAGTGGTATTACGCAGCATTCGCATTGCTGAATCGGGGGTTCAACTCCCCCCAGGTCCACCAAATATAATTTAATATGAATAAATTTAATGTAATTTTAGCAATAACTTCTTTCACTCTAGGCGCTTTGTTGATGTATTTTATAAAAGCCATATTTTAAATTAACTGAAATAAAATCTCTTATTATTAGAAGTGTAAAATTCCAATTATTTAGTCCCTGTTTACTCTGATGTAGCCCACCTTATTTAGAATCTTTTTTAAGCGCTTATTTCCTTAAAAAAATTTTTTGGAATTTCATATTTTTCAATAATATCTTCATTTAAATCGTTTCTTTTTAAAAAGATAATTGCATATTGATCGACAAAAACCGGCGCCCATTTTTCATCGTTTATTCTATCTATTAAAAATTTTTGTCCCCAAGAAGTGTAGTCTCGGTGAGAAAAGAAGATAGAGTTAAAACCATATTTTTTATCTTGTTCTTCCCATTTTTTTTCGTCTTCCTGCATCGGAATATAAATTTCCTGAAAAAAAGCATTGGTATATGCTTCCGGCCGATTATCTGTAAAAACTTTTTCTTTAGGAAAAAAATTATAAATTAAATAACTTCCTATATCATAATTGTTAAAAATCGGGCCTTTTATATTTTGTTTTGTGAAAAACTCCGCCGAAGCATTATTATTAAAACTTAATCCCAAACCTTTATTTTCATCTTTTATATTTTGTTGGTTATTAACAAGATTAAAGCCGACGATAATTAAAAATAAAACTATAGTAATTGCTTTATTAAATTCCGGATGAAAATTTGTTTTTTCTAAAATCTTTTTTAAATTATAAGATAATATCACTAAAGCCATTAATCCGAAAAGGGTGAAATTTCTTAGTGCCAAAGCTGCCATAATCCCGAAAGTAGTACCTAAAATAAAAAAATTTAAAGAAAACTCTTTTCGATTCAAAAAAAATAGAAAAATGAAACTTAGAATAAGAAAAGAAAACGTAATTTTAAAAAGAAGAAGATTTGGATTATTGATTATTCCTATTTTTTCCAGAAACCAGATTGATTGATTTTCTACCACTCTGTAGCCGTATTCTTTAAAAATATTAAAGGGATACAGAATTCCTTTTATTCCATTCGGCTGCGCTAAAAAACCTAAAGCCGTCAGAATGAATACTGAAAATAAGTCCTTCACTTTTTCTTTATTTTTTGATGTTCTGTCTAGAATCTCTTCTGTTAAAATAACTCCGATTAAAAACAGTCCGAAAATAAAATAAATATGGAGATTGACCCAAATTATTCCAATTATCGGCAGAATAAAAAGCCAGTGGCGGGAAATTAATTTTTTGCGATAATGCCAAAGAATCCAAAAAAATACGGCGATGAAAAGATAACTGAAAATTTCCGGCCTGATTTCTTTTCTTTCGGCAATCAGAGGAATAAATAGCAAGGCAGTTAAAGATGCTATTATGATATTGGAATTTTTTCTGGCCAGCTCAAAGAATAAAGCGAAAGTGATTAGACTTGTAATTATAAAAAATAAAGATAATCCCTGAAAACCAAAAAATTTTTCAACCAAATAAAAAATCATCCCGCTTCCAAAATGGTGATTTATAAAAGAATGGTCAACTTCAGTATAAGAATAAAAATTGCTTTTTAGAAGCTGATCAAATGTTTTTGAATCGTTTAAAACAGAATTAATCGCTACCTCTCCATTTTTTAAATGTCGTCCCAAATCTGTAGTTGTTAGATCTATTTTATTGACAAGAAAAAAACCATAACATCCTAATAATATGGCAAGCACGGCAGAAGGCAAAATTTTCTCTTTCATTTTTTACTTAATTCTATCAAAATCCTTCTCTTTAAAAAACTTTGCTTAACCGCTTGTTTTTGATTACATTATATATATGTCCGATTATAAAATTCTTATCACTAAACCTGAATCCGGCTACGAACTCTTGGATTCCGGTGATAATGAAAAACTGGAACGCTACGGCGATATTATTATTTCCCGCCCCGACCCGCAGGCGCTTTGGCAAAAAAATCTTCCGGATTCCGATTGGCAAAAAGCTTCCGCTAAATTTTTATTAAAAGGTGAAAAAGGGGAGTGGCAGATTAAAAGAAGCGTTCCTTCTAAATGGCCCATTGAATTTTCCGGCCTTAAATTTTTTATTAAACCGACGCCTTTCAAGCATACCGGGCTTTTTCCTGAACAATCGTCCAATTGGCAGTGGCTTAAAGAAAAAATAAAATCCGCCAATCGCCCAGTTTCTGTTCTTAATCTTTTTGGCTACTCGGGCGGAGCTACTCTCGCTTGCGCCTCCTCCGGCGCTTCTGTCGTTCATGTCGATAGCTCGCGCTCGGCTGTTTCTTGGGCGCGCGAAAATGCCGAACTCTCCGGCCTTTCCGAAAAACCGATTCGCTGGATTATGGATGACGCCGTTAAATTTGTGGAGAAGGAAATTCGCCGCGGCAATAAATACGACGGCCTGATTCTGGACCCGCCCGCTTTCGGTCACGGTCCGAACAAAGAAATCTGGAAAATAGAAAAAGATTTTACCAAGCTTATTTTGAATCTGGAAAAACTTCTTTCTTCCCGCCCGCTTTTTATTCTCTTAAGCGGTTATGCCGCCGGCTACTCGGCTATCGCCTATGAAAACAATCTTGAGATTTTTAAAAAACGTTTCGGCGGCGCCGTTGAAAAAGGGGAGCTTGCTATTATGGAAAAAGGAAACGGCCGGCTTCTTCCTTGCGGCATTTTTGCCCGCTGGTCTCTTTAATGGAAATCAAAGTTCTTTACGAAGACAATCATATTATCGCCGTTTTTAAACAGGCCGGTTTGCCTTCCGAACCGAATCGCCCCGGAGAGCTTTCCCTTTTTTCCGAAGTCAAAAAATATCTGAAAGAAAAATATAAAAAACCCGGCAATGTTTTTTTAGGGCTGGTTCATCGTCTCGACCGCCCTGTTTCCGGCATTATGCTTTTTGGGAAAACTTCTAAAGGCTCAAGCCGGCTTTCCGAACAAATGAGAAGTGGCGAAATAAAAAAAACTTATACCGCTCTTGTCTCCGGAATTTTTAAAGAAAAGAAAGGAAGTTTGAAAAATTATCTTTTAAAAGACCGCGCTAAAAATAAATCTTCCGTTTCTCTTTCTCCTGATTCGGGCGGAAAACTGTCCGAACTTTCTTATGAAGTTATTAAAGAAAACAAAAATCGTTCTCTTTTGAAAATAAATCTGAAAACCGGACGCTCGCACCAAATCCGCGCTTCTCTTTCTGCTCTTGGGCATCCTATTTTAGGCGACCAAAAATACGGCTCCAAAGAAAAAATGCCGGATGGCTTAATCGCTCTTTCCGCAACCGCTATTGAATTTTTAACCGCTACCACTAAGGAAAAAATAAAACTTTCTGTTCCCGCGTCTTTTTTGTTCTGATTTTTCATGATATTCTAGTAAAAGCATTTTTAAGAAAGGAGTATTTGTATCATGTATAATCCTGATTTTTTTCCTGGAGGAGAAGCCACTTGTATTCTATGCGGATTCCCTCATTGTCTTTGCAATTGTTCTTTTAATCCACATAGTTATTATAATACTCACGATAAGAAAAAAGCCGAAGTTGCTTCTGCTCGTGATGATAAAAAAACTTCTTCTGAAGAAATGACGTCCTCCCTGCATTAACTTGCGGGGTTTTCTTTATAAAAACAAAAAACGAGAATTCCTTCTCGTTTAAATTTATTTCTCCCAAGGAAGAGATATTCCAAAATTCTTTCTCATCCAATAAAATGTTTTTTTCCGGTTTCCTTTAAAAACCAACTCTGAGACAAAATCAAAAATATTTCCGGTTCTTCCGCACCCAAAACAATGAAACATTCCCGTTTCTGAAGAAAAATGCATTGATGGATTATTTTCCCTATGTATTGGACATAATATTATTAAATCCTTTTCGTTTGTTAACGCCCCTTTCTTTCTCTTCCCTATTTTAATGCCAAGTTTTTTCAAAACATTGAGCCAATCAACTTTCTCGCATACTTTCTCGTAATATGAAGAAAAGTTTATTTTAGGCATTTTCTCCTCCTTTTTTATTTTAAAAGAACTCCTCTCACTCCTGATTTTTTAAATCAGCCAGTTTTCTAAAACCATAACGCCGAATTTCCCAAGCTTACTGGGTTTAAGTGAGAGGAAAGCTGGCTCCTTTCGGCTATTTTTGTTTGGAGTAAGTATGTTTTAAAAGAATATCTAAGTCAATTGCTGCGCTCTTCTTGGTGTTGTAATTATTGACATAATAAAGTAATTGGATTTAGAATCGAAACCAGAATCAATCTTTAAAAAAATAAATATGGAGGTGTTTTATGAATGCGGCTAAAACTGAAGAAAATGCCGTTGCTACCGCGGAAAAAGAACTGAAAGAAGGAAAACCGGAAATTCAAAAATTTTTTGCTGTAACTGTGGTGACATCTATCTTTGAAGTCACGGCTCTCGGCCCATTTCGAGCTTCTTGCATTAAGCATGCTCAAATGGAAGAGGGTCAAATTCCTCTTGGCACAGATTTATGCCGAGGCGGCATGATTGCTATTTGCGATTGTCTTTTGGGCTATATCCCGGATGCTCATGGTCCTATTTCTTCCTCAACTTCATTTGAACGGAAGATTGAGCTTGTAAACACTTTATGGTGGAAAGGAAATAGTTCTAATATCGCGGCGTTATTTACCGCCGAAGAAGAAGCCCTCGCTTGCATTCTTTATAATGATTTACAACCTTGTGATCCGCGATTCCTAGAATCGACAAAGAGAGTTTTGGATGAAATCGGAGACAACCACCCTTCTTTTTATATTTGTCATTCTCCCGGTCTTCGTCTTTCTATTTTTGATGTCCCCGCCGCCTCTTCTTGAGGCGGCTTTTTTTTATAAAAATATGTTAAAATTTAATTATTAATCATTAAAATTAATTAAACAAAAATATGAAAAAAGGATACGTGGCTGACATTCAAGAAGCTTCCAAAGGAAATTCCAATTTCCGAAAAGTTTTATATACGGGAAGCCATAGCCAGCTTGTTGTTATGAGTTTGAAACCGGGCGAAGATATCGGTGATGAAGTTCATACTCTCGACCAATTCTTCAGAATCGAAGAAGGGGAGGGCAAAGCCATTTTAGATGGCGTGGAGCATATCATTAAAGCGGAATGGGCGGTTATTGTTCCCGAAGGCACTCGCCATAACATTATTAACACCGGCGCAACCGAAATGAAGCTCTACACGATTTATTCTCCGCCCCAGCATAAAGACGGAGTTGTTTGCGCGACTAAAGAAGAAGCGATGGCGCTTGAAGAACACTTCGACGGCAAAACTACCGAGTAAGTTATTTATAAAAAAGAAAACCCCGACTTTGGTCGGGGTGAAATTCTACGGCCGTAAGGCCATGGAGTTTTATTGCTTATTAAATTGGAGATGTAAAAACTTCTTCTACCACTGCGAATTCTAGTGGTAGATACTCTTTTGTATCATAATACTTCATCGACCACTTTTTTGTTCTTCTGCAAGAACAAAAAATAAATGGTGACATTTTTTTCTCCACTTCTTCATTTTTATTTATCCAGACTATATCCGGAAAATAAATTGGAATATCAGCCAACTCATCTGGAATTTGTTCTCCAGCTCCGATAAGAATTTGGGCTAAAATTTGTCCAATCGGAAAACTTTTTTGTCGTTTTGAAATAGCCAAAGTTTCTCCATCTATTCTTTTTAGCTGCTCTTTGTCTTGCTCTACTACGCTTAGTATAAAAACAAGAGTAATGGGCTCCAAAGTCCAATTGGCATCTTTTTCCATATTCGGATAAAAAATTTCCGGTTTTACATGGATTCCTTCAAAACCTACAAGCCTATCTCTTTCTGTCAGCATCTTCTTTCTCCTTTGTCTCGCCGTAGTTTTAATGTAGGCGGATTTTATTTTTCTTTTAAAATTCCACTTTTTAAAATACTTTATCTTCCAAAACTTGTCAATTTTTTGGTTTTATAAAAAGCTCCGACTTTAGTCGGAGCTTCCTCATTATCACTAAAAGCGAATAGCCAATATCCGCTCTCTAAAATGTAGTGTAGAAGCTTTAATAAATTAAGAATTTTTCAGGAAGAAATAATAATTAACCCCCCTGTATTTTCAAAAAGCTTGCGTTAGCAAGCTTCTCTATCATCACTAACAAGCGAGCATCACAAAAACATTGTTTTAAAAGCATCGCGGAGCTGAAGCGGGCATGGTTTTCATTCTATTTTCACTGATTAGTGAAAATAGAATGAAAGAGCGTAAGCGAGCGCGAGCGGTAATTTTCCCGCTGGGAAAATTAACCGCGTCTTTTAAAACAATGTTTTTGTGATGTGAGCGACACTTTTCCACATTTGTTTGCCACCACTCTTTCTTTTTTCTGCTATACT